>BNJS01002487.1_pt1 | contig 42715 bp, 42 predicted proteins | sample 8540461 | NCBI WGS metagenome assembly BNJS01 (sample SAMD00202454, study PRJDB9452) | human saliva metagenome | isolation source: human saliva | place: Japan
GCTCACATTCACATTTATTCATTTTTAATATCCCCTTCGGTTTCATATATTTTAATTTTATACCGTTATAACAGTAAAGTCAATAGATTTTCGTCTAAAGGGAAACATTTCGATTTATAAACAAAAACACTAGTAAAATAAAGAATCTTAAAGAAAAATTATTTCTTCAAGATTCCCATTTTTATATTAACTTCTCGTAACTATCTTTTTATTTTATTTAACAATACTTCATCAGTTAATTCTGTTACTTCACGTAGTGTTTCAACTACACCTTTTTCTACGATTAACTCCTGCAAGCTTTAAAGATTGTTCATCTTCAATTGATTTAAATGTCAGTATATATGAACATGCTTTTTAATAAAGCTGAATTAGACAATCCTAACTCCTCAGTTTCCCTAATAGGTTTAATAAATCTTTCATTATAACTCAATTTTTCTAATAGGAAAAGTGCGACAAATTCTAGAAACATTGTCTACTATGAGGATTCTCAAACGTTTAATAGTTTTATTTCTATACGCTGTCATCTCCTCTTTAGAAAATCCCCATTTTTTCTCAAGCAATGCACTAGTTTCTTCTAAGACAGCAATAAAGTCTTTTCTAACTTCTGTATGCTTGGCTCCATCAGATACCAACTCTATACCTAAATAGTTAGCTATGTAACTAAGAGCGGCATGTCCTGTATTTACTGTGAATAATTTTCTTTCAATAAACGGATTTAAATCTTTTACGTAGTGTACATTTTCTATATTTTCTTTCTACTTTTATCTTATCTTCTTCTATAACCCATCTCGCAAAACTTCTACTTCTACTAATAGTACATCCTCATGTTTTTGGGCTGGAACTATTCTATCTACCGCTGAATTGGGAAAAACCTACACATGCCTCTACAAATTTTTGTTCTTCTTCTGTAAGCTGCTTATAAATTTCTTTTTGTTTTAGAAAATCTGATCCTGCTATCATATTTTCACAAGCAATAATATCTAATAATTTTGTGTTATTATTTGTAACTTTTTAATTTCAAACCTTCTGCAATATCTTTTGCTATTATTGGTAGCACATTCAGCCCTATAGATGTAGTAATTAGTTCGACCTCTCCTATAGCTTTTGTAAAGTTCTTCTTTTTCCTCCGCTATATTTAAAGCATCAAAAATTATTTAGCTCTATTTCTTCTATATTCTCATCTAATATTTTTATAGTATATGTATCACGGCACTTTTTAAACCATTGACTACATCTTTATTAATATCTACAAATGTTATATGATATCCCTGATTTATTAAGTAGTTCCCTATAAAAACCACGTCCTATATTCCCTGCTCCAAAATGTAAATTTTTCATTATAATACCTTCTTAACTTATATTTAGATTTTATTATTCTACTTCTGACAATAAAGTTATTACTTCTTCTTCCGTAACTGCATTCACTAGTTTAATAACATTTTCTTGTTCAGAACAGAAAAATTGCAATTTTTGATAAAAAGTTCCAAGTGCTCTCCATCTTTTCCAGCAATACCAAATACGATAAATACCCATTTTTATCTTCAGTATCTTCTGGCTTAGAAAATGAAACTCCTCCTGGTATTTGAATAATAGAAATTCCTGTACTTTTTATTGATTTTTTTAGCCTCATCTGTCCCGTGCGGAATAGCGATAAAATTTCCCATATATGTTGATACTATTTCCTCCCTTTTCTAACATTGCTGGAATATAGTCAGCATCAACATATCCATTTTCTACCAAGATCTCCCCAGCTTTTCTTATTGCTTCTTCTTTATTGCTAATTTCTTGCCCTAATCTAATATCTTGTAAATTCATCTTAAATTCTCCTTCTAGTTTTATGCTTTCTTAATCTTTTATAAATTTATTATACCTTGTCATAATTATCTAAAACAATATCAAAGTCGGCAAAATAATCTTTGCCAAAAATAGAGTTATATAAAAATGATGGTTATCAGTAATTTTCTTACCGATAACCATTATTTTTATAATTGAGTATATAATTTTTAAAATTAACTCTACTTTTGTTAATACAAAAATTCTTGTTCTTACTAGTTAGAGCTTCTCCAAAATCTTATCGTCCAATATAGCTATACTTATTTGACTAAGTAGTTCTTGTATACTCTTGTTCATTTGGACTTACCATAATTATAAAATATTCAACCCTTTGTTCCTCTCCATCGCATCTTTCATAGCCAGAACATTATTAAGTGAACATATTATTATAAACGGCTCTGCTAGCTCTTTATCTAATGTATGGAAAAAGAGCTATATCGGTATTAGGAATTACAACCGAACTTTTGTTATGTCTATCTAATAAACTATCAACTATTTCCTCTTTATTATTTATTACTAATGCAGAGTTTTCAAATATATTATCTAATATCTCTTTATTATTTTTGTATTATCAGCTACAATATACTCTGTATTTTTCAAAAATTATTTGGCATGCACTACCTAACTTATCTATATTAAATGAATCCTCACCTTAACAAAAATCATTTCTTCTAAAGCTTCGACTAGTTAATATTTTTTCTCGAATTAAACTTATATCTTTTTCTTTTAAGTATAGTTGGAATTAATAAGTAATCAATATTTTTGTTCTAACTCAATTGTTGAAATAACTACATCATAATTGTTCACCAATGACTTCGTTACTTTGCTTGGAATCAGTATATTCTAAATTTTTATTTCTGGAATATTTTTCGTATTTGACTTCCTAATATTTTGGAACTTCCTATTCCACTAGCACATATTACGAGTGCTCTAATGAAGTTTTTCGATATATTTGTTCAAAAACTAGAAGCAAAATGAATAACTATGTAACTTAATTCTGTTGAATTAAAATTTATTTCATCAAAAACAACAAGTAGTTCTGATTTTTATTATCAAATATAGTTTATTGTAGCTTTTCAATACAAACTCAAGCAATTCATCATTTTCTTCTGTTAAATTCATTTGGTGTCTTTTTGATAGCTGATTCAACATGAGCAATAAGACCACTTGAAAGATTGGTATCTTGTGTAAAAATCAACATTCATTTTTCTGATACATATTTTATCAATAAATTTATTTTTATACACTAATGTATATGAGTACTTATCGTTAAAAATATGAAAGTTGTTCTATTAAACGACAAGTTTTTCAATATTTTAATAAGAAATTGGATAATATCTTCTGTAATATCAAAATCAACAATCTCTTTAGAGGCATTTAATAACGATATAATACTATTATATTCTTGAGCTGTAAAAATTTTTCTTTAATCTCAGTTGTATAAGATATTCTAAGAAATACTACATTTAAAACTTATAAGTATTTTCTTTATACTTGAATCTGTGTATAAATTAAAGACATCAAGATGTTTATTTTCATAAAATACTTTTTATAAGATCAAAATTCAAGAATTTTATAAAAGGATTACTTGATAAAATATCACGATTATTTAATCTAGTGAAGAACTCTTCATCACTTATTTCATTGCACAATAATGAAATAAGCAACACTCTACGGTCTACTTCCTTACCTTCTATTTCTATCCCTTGGCCTTTTTTTCTAATCAAAGTTAATTTATAATCAAATAATATCTTTTCTATTGTGGTTATTGTTGATGCTACTGTATTGTAGCTAAGCATTAATTTTTTTCAGAAATATCTTTTATTGAAGTGTCTTCATTTAAGATTAAAAAGCACAATATTAAAGTTAATCTTGTTTCTGTTGAATATGCATAATCTTTCAAAATTCGTCTCAAATAATGATGAATCTAATGAAGATACATTTCCCTTTTAGTATATACTCTAGACTTTTTCCTTAACCAGCTCTATTCCTAATCGTTGAAGTGAGTCTTCTAAATTTTTATTTCTCATATAGTGTTCTCTTTTTATTTTTGTTGCTTTGGCTATTTCTTTTTATACTTAATGCTTCACCAATATTTTTTCAATAAAAATTTGTAGTATAAGTTTTTCGCGTTCGTTAAACATACAGCTCCAAGTTCGTTGAAAAATACCAAAATTGTCTTCTTTATAATTATAAAATTTATGACCCCTCTTAGTAATGCATATCGCTTTGTCTAAGAAGAAGTCATAAACACTCACCGTTTTCTATTCACAAAATATTATATAGTTTTTACCTATTTTTGCAAATTCTCAACGATTTCATCATATTTTTGACTATTTAGGAAATTATCTACTGAAATATGTAGAGCTTTTCCATTCATTTGTTTTGCTCGTGGAGTTAATTCATTTTGAGTTACAATTAATAATCCACTTTCTTCAGTTAAGTTTCTGATTGCTACATTTGTTACTTCATAATCAAGTCCTGCTTTTTCACTTTATTACGTAGAATAGATGCTCCCATTGCTGAGCTTCCCATTCCTGCATCACATGCAAAGATAATTCTCTTAACATCTGCATAAGATGTTTCTCCATCAGTTCCCACTGAAACTTCTTGTCCTTTTGCTTCGGCTTTCATACTGCTAACTTGGCTTTGTGCAGCTTCTAAATCACCTTCACCTTTATCACGTTTTAAAATAATACTTGCAATAACAAATGTTACTAGAGTAGAAACAACCACCCCAGTTACAACCGCAACATAACTTCCTGTTGCTGTTTGAGCTAATACAGCTATGATACTACCTGGTGACGCTGGCGCACGAAGTCCTGCATCTAGTAATTGGAATGTTGCTGTACCACTAACTCCCCCTGCCATTGCTGCAATGATTAATGAAGGTTTCATTAAAATGTACGGGAAGTAGATTTCGTGAATCCCTCCGATAAAATGGATAATCGCAGCTCCTGGTGCCGATGCTTTTGCTGAACCTTTTCCGAAGAACATATATGCAAGTAAAATACCAAGTCCAACACCCGGGTTAGCTTCTAGTAAATAAAGAACTGATTTCCCTGTGTTAAGTGCTTGTTCTGTAGCGATAGGTGTTAAAATACCATGGTTAATTGCGTTATTTAAGAATAAGATTTTTGCTGGTTCAATAAAAATATTAGCAAGTGGTAATAAGTGCGCGTTAATTATAACATCAACTCCAGCACTTAGCGCATTTGTAATAACCTTAACAACTGGCCCAATTCCAAAATAACCTAAAATTGCTAAAATGAAACCTAATATACCAGCAGAGAAGTTATTAACTAACATCTCTAATCCAGTTTTTATTTTTGGTTGAACAGCCTTGTCAAATTTTTTCATCAAGTAAGCTGCTATTGGCCCCATGACCATTGCTCCAAGGAACATTGGTGTACCACCTAAGCCTTTTTCTGTAATAGTTACTGTCCCCTACTATTACACCCATAGTTGCAATCGCTGCAACCACTCCTCCACGTTCATCATGAACATTTTTACCAGCTGAATAAGAAATTAATAGTGGTAATAAGAAGAAGATCATTGGTGCAACTAATGCTGCAAGTTTAGCATTTGGCGCCCATCCTGTTGGAATAAATAAAGCTGTAATAAGACCCCAAGCGATAAAAGCACCAATATTTGGCATTACCATACCTGAAAGTGCAGTACCAACTTTTTGAACTAAGACTTTTAGTCCATTTTTATTTTCGTTCATAAATATAAATCTCCTTTGTTTTTTTCTTTAACTTATAGATTCATTATACATTTTTGACTTATGTACGTACAATATCAAAGTAGAAAGTAAATTTTTGCCAAATTGAAATTTTGTCAAAAATTACTTGATGCAACAAAAATTGAAAACTATGGTATAATAAAATAAAAGAAAAATATAGGGGAAAAATCCATTAATTAATATATCATTAATTTTATTATTAGATAATTGTTGATAAAAAAATAAAAATACCTACTGAAAAAATTATTTTTAGACATTTTTGTTCAATTTCTTGACTATTGTTTTATTTATTATAGGAGGTGCGCTTATCTATGAAAAAGTAAATATTTATTTGGTTTTTTTATATTGTATTTATTACAATGTTAGGGATTTATGCTTATACCTTAATACCTTTATTTTATTATTTATCGCTTCCAGCTTATATTGAGTTGGTTTTTGGTTTTATTTTCGTGAAAAAGAGAAATTGGAAATAAAAACAACTAGAATTTTTAACATTACTTAAGTTTGAAATGTACTACCCATTGGCTTTTTGTTTTAGTTTTATTGTTATTTGTTTATATTTCTCAGCTATCAAATAGAATTTCATATTACCCACTCCTTTATCTTATTGTGGCTATCTTATTGATACTCTACCTTTTGGCTCGTTATAAACGTTCGAGGCTAACGCGCCAATTACTAAGAAAAATTAAGAATAAACGAAAAATCAGTTCATTAACGAACTGATTTTCTTAACTTTTCTTACACTAAAATATTTATCAAATGATTCTTCTATATCTTTTATCGCTACCACACTTAATAATACAACTGTTATTATAAATAATCCTAGTATTAAAAAAATTTAGGGTTTTCTACATAATTTAAATACGTAATAAGTGGTAAACTTGAATAAAAAAACCTATAGTTAAACTTTTAACAATAATTCCTATTACTAATGTGCATAAAAATTAACACTAAAACTAAGTTAAGTGACAATGCAGTCATGCAACCAAAAAAATGTTGCTACTCCTTTTCCACCTTTTGAAACGGAATATTACTGGTTTTTATATGACCTAGTATTACTAAAATTATCGCACTATAAATAACCCAATCACTAGCATTTAAAAATCTTAAGCATAATAACTACTAAAAAAACCTTTGAAAAAAATCTACTACTAATACAAAAAAACAAATGATCTTGCTCCTAATACTCGTCCAGCATTTCTTGCACCAACATTTCCTGAGCCTTTATTTGTAAATTCTTCTTTATAAATTTTTTCTAATAACTTGCCACCCATTATATTCCCAAGAAAATAAGCAACAATAATATAAATAATATTTGTAATCATAATTTTTTTCTCCTCTTTAGTTTATCTTTTTAATATTTTTAAGTCCTTCACTTAGGAACATTAAACATCCTATTGAAAATGGTACTACATAATATGCTAAGCGATATATGATAATTGTTGCACCGATAATTTCAGGATTAATGCCTAGATTTTTTAAACCGATTAATACTAATGTATCAAAAGTTCCAAGTCCTCCAGGTATCATCGTGAGTAATCCTACTATTGAGGCAACTATAATTACACCCATAACTTGAAGTTCTTTATCTGCTACTACATCTCCTGTATAAAAGTAAAGAATAACTAAAATAATTATTGCGGCAAAAACCCATTCTAAAAAAAGAAATAATTGTAAGTTTTACACTCAAATATCTATCTGTACGTATTCTAGGTTTTCTTAAATTAAAAAAATAAATATAATGGTAAAAACAATGACATTAATAATAATGAATAATAGAAAAATTTCATTACCTTCATATAATGCCTGCCCAGGGAAAAACATTTAGTACTACAAAAGATTGATAGTAAACTTATTCCAGACAGCATTGAAATTAAAATCATTCCAATTGCTGTCACAAGTGTTTTTTTCCATTTTTTTGTATATGGTTTATACATATAATATCTTAAACCCGCTCCAATAAACCCTCCAAAGCCTAATACCATGTTCAGTGTATTAGTCATGAAACTTATTTTTAAAAAAATTCGCAATGAAGACATATTCTTCGTAAGATTAATCGCTTTTTAAAACAAAGTAGTCGTATAAACATAAAATACTTATACCTAAAGAGACCCTAATAACAGGATAAACAAGAATCTTACATTACCTATCTGTAAAGTTAAATAATGTATTTTTTTGAAATCAAGACTTATAATTTCTTTTTTTAAAATAAGAAAAAAATCAAATAAAATATTAACAATCCCTAAAACTATTTGAACTATATTTTTTTAAATAATTAAAAGATTTTTTTATCTTTCATATTTTTGCATTTTACTTTTTCCTTAAATAATATTTTTTTCTTACTAATCATAACATTTTTATAATATTTTTTTCAATACAATTAGTTATTTAGCCATATAGCAATTATTATTTACACTAATCGACATATTCATATAATTCCCTTTTGATAGGTATTATATAGTTCTGGATAACCTTTTTTTCTACCGCTACCAAAAAAATGTTTTTCCTAATTTTATTGACTTTTTTTGAACATATATAACAAGAAATATTAATATCAAATATTATTACATACATTAAAACTATTCCCAAAAAGACCTCCATCTTCATATGATGTCCAGAAAAACATTCCAAGACTTAAAAACAAAAAGCCATACACAATAATACTATTCCCATAGTAACTCTTTAAATTTTTTTCTATATCTTCTATATTCACTTTTGACAAATTCAAAAATTTTCGTCTAATTCTTCTATACTATATGAGACCTTTACTAATAGCTTTTTAGAGTACCTCTAGGAAGTGTATAAGAACTCAAAACTAAAAACAAATGCGATGACATACTTATCCTCCTACATTTAATAAATATTTCAGCAAAGAAAAGTACCTACTTTCCTTTGCTGATTATTTAGTAATTAAAGTTTTTTTATCAACTCTGTTGTTAATATAGACGAATTTACTGCAGCAATTCGTAGAAATTCATCAAAGGTAACACGTGTTCCTTCTTCTGCTTTATCACTTACACTACGGCAAACAATAAATTTCGTTCCGAACTGATAACAAGTTTGAGCAATTGCTGCTGCTTCCATCTCCACTACTTGCATAGTCGGAAAGTTAGATAAAATATTCTCTTTTAATTCTTTATTAGAAATAAAAGAATCTGACGTTCCAACCAAACCAAAATGAATTTTATGATTTGGTAAATTGATTTCAGCTGCTAACTTTTGCAAATATTCATCACTTTTGTATACCGCAGGCATTTGAGGTACTTGGCCTAATTCATAACCAAATTCTGTTGCATCTACATCGAAATGACGAACTTCTGTTGCAACAATCATATCTCCAATTTCCATATCTCCTTGCAATGCTCCACAAGTACCTATATTAATTACATATTCAGGTTTGTAATGATCTAACAATAGCGTAGTCGCAATTGCGGCATTAACCTTTCCAGGTAGACTCAACATAAGAACAATATCACGGCCTTCATATCTACCTTCATAAAAACTTACATGAGCAATCTTCTTCTCTTGCAAGTTTTTCTATCTTTTCTTTTATGATTGCCACTTCTTCTGGCATTGCACCTATCAAAGCTATCATAAAAACTATTCAACCTCTAAAACTTTAATATCCATTGAATCCTCTGGACCAGTTGGAAGAGATACTTTTCACAACATCTCCTACCTCTTTTACCTAATAGCGCTTGAGCTACTGGTGAGTCATTAGAGATTTTTGAATTCAAATGGATTAGCTTCTGCACTACCAACAATTTTATAAGTTTCTGTCGCTCCATTTGGCAATTCTTGATAAGTAACTGTATTACCCAGACGAATTACACTAGATTTTTCATCTAATTCAATGATTACTGCATAACGAATCATTTGTTCCATTTCAAGAATTCTTTGTTCTATAAATCCTTGCTCATCTTTTGCTGCATCGTACTCTGAGTTCTCAGATAAGTCCCCAAAACTACGTGCTACTTTAATTTTTTCAATTACTTCTGGACGTTTTACTTTTTTATAGTGTTCTAATTCTTCTACAAGTTTATCATAACCTTCTTGGGTCATTTGATATTCTAATTTTTCTTCTAAAGCCATAACTGTACTCCTTTTTTTAGTCTACTCTTTATTATATCGTTTTTTTAATTATTTTGCTAGTAGGGATTTAATTTTTGTTATCAAAATATCTACCGCAATATCGTTATATCCTCCATCAGGAATAATAATATCTGCGTATTGCTTTGTTGGTTTTATATACTTTTCATGCATCGGTCTAACAGAAATCAGATATTGATTAATAACCGATTCAACAGTTCTTCCACGTTCATTAATATCACGCAATAATCTTCGTAAAATACGCAAATCACTTGGTGTATCAACAAAAATTTTAATATCCATAAGTTCTCTAAGTTTTTCAGAGTATAGACCGAACATACCTTCTATAATAATTACATCACGTGGCTCTTGATGTTTTTTTTTCATCGCTACGCGTATGGTTGACATAGTCATAAACTGGTAGTTCTACCGCTTTACCATCGATAAGTTCTAACAAATGATTATATAACAATTCATTATCAAAGGCATTCGGATGATCATAGTTTGTTTTAACTCTTTCATCCATAGTCATATGACTTTGATCTTTATAATAATAATCTTGTTCGATTAACGCTACTTTATCAATAGTTAATTCATCGATAATTCTTTTTGTAACAGTAGTTTTTCCGCTACCACTACCACCGACAATACCAATAATTTTAGGCCTTTTTGTTGTCATTAGCGTCCCATTTCCTTTCTCATCATGTTACTCTTAAATACTCTAGAATCTATTTTCGTTCTAATAATTTGAAGCGGGTGCCTTGCTGCATCTAGCAGTTCCCCATCTTCATCATAAATCTCTCCTATAACCTGTCTAAATGTATCAATCTCTGGTCCAAAGAATTCCACTTCTTGCCCAGTTTTGAAAAAGTTACGTTGTTGGATAGTTGCAATTTGCGTTTCTTCATCATAGTGCAATACTTGACCAACAAAATCATAATTCGTTTTCTTACCACCTTCATTTCCAAACATTTGTTCAGAATATTTTGGTATTTCGTAGAAAAATGACATTGCCGTATCGCGGTTGGCGCATTTATAAAGTTCTAATTTATATTCTGGTGTCATCTCAAAGTTATCTGGATCAGCACAATAATCATCGATTAATTTTCTATAAACACTTGCAACAGTTGCTACATAATGAATTGATTTCATACGACCTTCTACCTTTAATGAATCTATTCCAAGTTCAATAATTTCTGGAACAGCTTCAATAAGAGTCAGATCTTTAGGACTCATCGCATAAGGATTAGCGTCCTCATCAAATAGTTTTGTATCTTCTTCAGTGCCTTCTTCATAAAGATCATAATTCCAACGACATGATTGGCAACAACCTCCACGGTTACTATCCCTTGCTGTCATGTAGTTACTTAATGTGCAACGTCCAGAATATGCTATACACATCGCACCATGAACAAACATTTCAATTTCAACATTAGTTTTTTCACGGATTTCTTTAATCTCTTCATATCCAGTTTCACGTGCAAGAACAACACGATGAACTCCTTCACTTTCCCAATAACGAACCTCTTTGTAGTTTGATATTGATTGCTGAGTACTAATATGTACCTCAACATTTGGAGCAACAGTTTTACATCTTTCAATAATAAATGGATCGGCAACGATAATCCCCCGAACACCTGCATCTTGTAGTGCTATTAAAAATTCATCTAAACCTTCAAAATTTTCATCATGAGCTATAATATTTGCTGTTACATAAATATCTGCTCCATATTTTGCTGCAAATTCGCAACCTTCTTTTATTTCTTCTATTGTGAAGTTATCTGCATTGCTACGAAGCCCGAACTCCTGTCCGCCTAAAAATACTGCATCTGCTCCATAGTGAACTGCCACTTTTAATTTTTCTAAATTTCCTGCTGGAAGAAGTAATTCTGGTTTTTTTGTAATTACTCTCTTCCCATCAATAATTTCTGATATATTTGGTATCGCCATAAGTTTAAGTCACATTCAAGTATGACCTATCCTCCTTGTCATATAAATTTAGGTTTATTATAGGTAACCTACCCTTTTTAATACATAGTTTTTTTATAGAAGAACCCTAAATCTACCTCACGATATTTAGGTTTAATTCTTTCTATATCATTATAAAAAAATCTTGCTTTTTCATCTTCATATGCTTCTTTATCTTCATAATACAGATCAATGGCATCACGATAAATTGTTGTTACTTCTGTAATATACTCTTCATCTTTTAAAACACCTTCGATTTTAAATGCAGTTACTCCTGCCTCTATAAGACGATCTAACTCTTCTATCGCACAAATATCATTTGCACTCATAATATGTGTCCCATTTGAGTCTTCAAAAATCGGATAACGTTCGTTTCTATCTTGACTGTATAAAAATAATTTTTTTGAATTACTATATTCTTCTATATAATTCTCCTTATTACTATACATAAAGTAATTATCAACTAATTTTCTCACAGATTGGAACATGCACAGCATTCCTTGTACTTGAACCTCAATCTCGTAATTACTTTTACCAGTAATTTCTAAAATTTCATCGATTGTAAGTTCTTTTGAAAGACATGTTCTGTAAGCGCCACGTTCTCCCCAATAGTTACATGAAAATGAGTTTGTCGCTAATGTATGTGGATCCCATTGAGTTTGAAATCTAATCCTTCTTCTCTTAATATTGTAATAATAGTTGGCTCTCCAAAAATTAAAGCATCCACCTCTAGTGTTGCTAAGTAACGAAGATAATCTACTAAATTATCAAGATGCTCATTATGGAAAATTGCATTTACACTAACGTACGCTTTTTTCCCTGCTTGGTGAATAACTTCTATTGCTTTTTTTAATTCTTCTCTTTTAAATTCTCCAGCAAGACGTAAACCATATTTTTCTTCACCTATTACGAAGCTATCAGCCCCAACATTTATAAGTTCATAAATATGGTCTATACTCTTCGGAGTTACTACTAACTCTACAGTCATTTTAAATCCTCTCGTTAATTAAATTTTTATGAGAATAACTCTTTTTTTCTTCATTAAAAAAATAAATTATGTCTTTCATAATAATATTTTAGTTGCTGCCAAAATCATGTTCCAAGCTACTATACTCTTTGTCACCTATTTTTTCAGATTGATGCATCTCCCCCAAAAAACAACATAAATACACTTATAAAAGGTGACACCCGTGCTAATTACAAAATAATAAACTTAATAAATATTGAAACTAAAGAATTACTAGAAAAACATGTATTCCCCTTAAAGTGTTTAATCCTTTGACAATTAGTAATCTACCGTCAAATAATGTATGGAAATATAGTATTATTAGACTATATTCTATATTAACTTTCTAATATTGCCGCTACAACAATTAATAAATAGTATAAATAGTATATAATTAAAAAAATATTTGAACTTCCTCACATATTAATACTCCTTTGTTTCTTGTTGTTGTGCTTGTTCATCACCAAAAGGTAAATTACACTTTCCTTATTTTCTTGACTTAATAACCATGTATTATAATAATTGTTATTTTTTTTCTCGAAAGTTGTTTAGTCTCTACTGTGTCTAATAATACTAGGATCAGCTACCATTCCTTTAAAAATAGAACATTATCAGTAATGACTACAACATCATCAGCAAAAATATGGTTCATATAATTCAAAAACTTCCTACTTTGACTCTTTGCACCATCAATAAAGACTATATCATACGGTGCATTTTCTTATTACTTCATCTTGGAGTTCTAGTGCATCTGCGTGAAGTAATGTTATTTTTATCATTTAGATTTCTTTTTCTATATTTTTTCGCTTCATTATACATCTTATCATCACGTTCTATAGTTGTAACATTACATCCAATTTTTTTCTGCAAGTTTTATTGATGTATAACCAATAGCAGTCCCTATTTCTAATAAATTTTTTTGCTTTTTTTGATTTTTCAACATTTGAATTAAAAAAATCTAATTCCAATTTTGTCAATTATTGGCACTCTATTTTTCTTCTGCAAAAATGTTCTAGTTCTAAATAAAATTCATCAAAGTCTTCTAATAAATCTATTACATATAAATCGTCTTTTGATTCTATCGCAACCATGTTTACCTCCATATTTATACATCATTATATAATAACATATAACAACTTGTAAATGCAATTATAAAGACTAAAAACAAAGTCTTTCACACAATATAGTTTATCATATAAAATAAGAATAAAATTATTTTTATACCATTATCTAAAAATAACAAAAAAATCACCAAGATTTCAGTGCGAAATTTTGATGACTTTTTAATAAATTTTTTTATATTTTATTCAGCTAATGATTGAGTAGCTGTAATTAATGCAAGTTTATAAACATCTTCTGCGTTACATCCACGAGATAAATCGTTAACTGGTGCATTTAAGCCCTGTAAGATTGGTCCAACTGCTTCAAATCCACCAAGACGTTGAGCAATTTTATAACCAATATTTCCTGCTTCTAGGCTAGGGAATACAAATACATTTGCATCACCTTGAACTTTTGAATTAGGCGCTTTTAGTTTAGCAACAGATGGTACTACAGCTGCATCAAATTGTAATTCTCCTTCCACAGCTAATTCAGGTGCATTTTCTTTAACTAATTTAGTAGCTTCTGCAACTTTTGTTGTATCTTCAGTTACCGCTGAACCTAATGTAGAAAAGCTTAACATCGCTACTTTAGGATCTACATTGAAGCTTTTTGCTGTTTTAGCACTTTCTATTGCGATTTCAGCTAATCCTTCAGAATCTAATGTTGGATTAATAGCACAGTCAGCGAAGATATAACGTTTGTCATCTTTACTCATAATAAATGCGCCACTAGTACGTTTTGTTCCTGGTTTTGTTTTAATAATTTGAAGAGCTGGACGAACAGTGTCTCCTGTTGAGTGGATAGCTCCTGATACTAATCCCAGCAACTTCTCCCATATATACTAACATTGTTCCGAAAATAGTTAACATCCTTTTAGTAGAGCGTGAGCCTTTTTCTTCTGTTACTTTTCCTGCACGACGTTCAATAAATTTAGCTAGCATTTCATCATATTTCTCATAGTTCTCATGGTCGATAAATTCAATACCTGAAACATCTAAGGACAATGGTTGTGCTATTTTTTCAACTTCTCCTTTTTTCCCAATAAGTACCGGTTTTACGTAGCTAGTAGCACCAAGTTTCACCGCCGCTTCTAAAACACGCTCATCGTATGCTTCTGGAAATACTATACGAACATTTTTCCCTTCTAATTTTTCTTGAAGTTCCACAAATAAATTGTTTGTCATCTTCATATCCTCCTAATTGTATATAATATCTTTAATATGTTTTATTGATTTTAAACTAATAGCATCAATTAAACTTCCTTTTCCCAAAATAACATAACCCAATATTGTTCCTATGTAAAAAACAAATAGAATTATTGCTATGTTACGCAAATACCGTAAAAACTTATTTTCTATTCTCATACGAATACCTACTCATCTATTCTTTGAATATCTGCACCTAAGTTTCTCATTTTTTCTTCAATGTCTACATAACCTCTATCAATATGATAAATATCAATAACTTTTGTAGTTCCTGTAGCCATCAAACCTGCGATAATTAAAGCTGCTCCAGAGCGAAGATCCGTTGCTCTTACAGGTGCTCCTTCAAGGTGAGCTGGCCCTTCTAATAAAGCACTTCGTCCTTCTATTCTTATCTTCGCATTCATTCTTCTTAATTCTTCTACATGCATAAATCTATTTTCAAAAACTGTTTCTGTAATAGTACTTGTCCCTTTTGCAAGTAAAGTAAGTACACTCATGATAGATTGCATATCTGTTAAAAATCCTGGATGTGGTAATGTTTTAACATCAACTGGTTTTAACGTATCCAATTTATTACTTACGCGCATAGTGTCTTCATCTACTATTTCGATATTTACACCCATTTCGCGCATTTTGCTCACTAAAGCAACATTATCTTTGTAAGGTGCTCCTTTTATCAAAACGTCTCCTTTAGTTGCTGCTGCTGCAATCATGTAAGTAGCCGCTTCTACTCTATCTGACATAATTGTGTATTCAGCACCTACTAATTTTTCAACACCTTCTATTTCTAAAATAGATGTTCCTTTCCCAGAAATTTTAGCTCCCATTTTTATTAGGAAATTAATCATGTCTTCTATTTCAGGTTCTTGTGCTGCATTCACTATAGTTGTTTTTCCTTTTGCTAAACAGCTTGCCATTATAACATTCTGTGTCCCCCCAACACTAGGGAAGTCAAAGAATATTGTTGAACCTTCTAATTCTTTTTCAGCACGCGCTTCAACGAATCCAGCATCCTGAATAATTGTCGCTCCTAAAACTTCAAAACCTTTCAAGTGTTGGTCTATCGGTCTACTTCCTATTGAACAACCACCTGGCATAGCAACTTTAGCGCTTCCTTCGCGTGCTAACATTGGTCCTAACACTAAAAATGAAGCTCTCATTTTGCTAACAAATTCGAATGATGCCTCTGTTAACAACGGTTTTGTTGCATCCATCTCTAATGTATTTTCTTCTGGTTTATAATCTACTTTTACTCCTAATGACTCAAATAACATACTGATAGTTTTTATATCAGAAAGCTTTGGAACATTATAAAATTTACTAGTACCTTCTGTTGCTAATAATCCTGCTGCCAGTATTGGCAACGCAGCATTTTTTGCTCCAGACACTTGTACTTCTCCTATTAAAGGTTTCCCACCTTTAACTACAATCTTTTCCAAGTTGTTTCCTCCGTATCTTTATTCACATTTCTACATTTATTATAGTACCACAAATTAATAAATAAATAAAGTTTTACTTTATATTTATAGTAGAGTTACAGAGAAAATATATTTATACTTTATTAACATTATTTATAATTCTACTAAATAAATCTTTGCTTTCGGTAACTCTCTTATGCAATTATAAATTTATAAAACTATATTTTTATTATAATTCATCAAAAAATGATAATTGCGCTCTTTCTGGTAATCCTTTTAGCGTCCCCATTTCTCTTAAATACTCAACAACTGTTGAAGATACACTACCTCGTTTAGAAAAGTCTTCAATAGATAAAAATGGTTTTTCCAAACGAGCTTGAACTATTTTTTTCGCGACGTTGTCACCAAGTCCTGGTACTATTGAGAATGGAGGAATCAACGTATTACCTTCCATTATATAATCATGACTTGCTGATTTTTCTAAATCAACTTTAGAAAATGTGAATCCTCTCTCCATCATTTCATTTGCTATCTCATAGCTGACTAAAGCATCCTTATCTTTGGCTGTTAATTCATTTTTATCTGTTGTTTTTATTTCTTCTATTTTAGCTTTTAAGCTCTTTTCACCTTTTACAACCGTGATAATATCAAAATCACTTGCCCTTACGCTATAGTACGCACAATAATAAGTTAGTGGTTGATGAACTTTAAACCATGCAATACGTAATGCCATAAGTACATAAGCACAGGCATGGGCTTTAGGGAACATGTATTTAATCTTTTTACAAGAATCTATATACCAGGCTGGCACATCATTTTCCTTCATTGCCGCTTCAAAATCTTCTGTAAGACCCTTACCTTTACGAACACTTTCCATTATCGTAAAAGCTAGTCCTTCTTCCAAGCCTGCATGAATCAAATAAACCATAATATCATCACGACATCCGATAACATCTTTTAACTCACATGTCCCATTACGAATTAATTCTTGGGCATTTCCTAACCAAACATCCGTTCCATGAGATAATCCTGAAATTTGGACTAGCTCTGAGTACGTTGTTGGCTTGGTATCATCTAACATTTGAATTACAAAGTTTGTTCCAAATTCTGGAATACCAAAAGTTCCACTCGCTGAGTTAACTTGTTCTCTTGTAACACCCAACGCCTCTACTCCAGAAAATATTCCCATAACTTCTGGATCTGATACGTCAATTGTTTTTGGGTTTATACCTGATAAATCTTGAAGCTTTCTAATCATCGTCGGATCATCGTGACCAAGTATATCAAACTTCAAAATGTTATCATGAATCGAATGGAAGTCAAAGTGGGTAGTTCTCCACGAACTTGTTTCATCATCTGCAGGATATTGATAAGGTGTGAAATCAAAAATATCCATATCATTAGGCACAACTAAGATTCCCCCTGGATGCTGACCAGTAGTTCTCTTAGCTCCCTCACATCCTGCTGCAATACGCTCCAAGTCAATATTCCTTTTTTCTATCTCATTCTTTTCATAATAGTCACGCGTAAATGAATATGCAGTTTTTTCAGCAACAGTAGCAATTGTTCCCGCACGATATACATAATCTTCACCAAAAATCTCTTTTGTAAAATTATGTGCTGTTGCTTGATATTCTCCAGAGAAGTTAAGATCAATATCTGGAACTTTGTCCCCGTTAAATCCTAAGAAAGTTTCAAATGGAATATCTTGTCCATCTTTTGTCATTTTAACATCACAATGCGGACAATTTTTATTAGGTAGGTCAAATCCCGAAGCGTATTCTGCATTTAAGAAAAATTCGCTATATTTACACTTAGGACAAACGTAGTGTGGGGCTAATGGATTCACTTCCGTAATTTCCATCATTGTTGCTACTAATGAAGAACCAACAGATCCCCTTGATCCTACTAAATATCCATCATCAAGAGATTTTTTTACAAGTTTATGTGAAATAAGATAAACAACCGAAAATCCATTACCTATTATTGAAGTTAACTCTTTTTCTAGACGTTTTTCAACGATTTCCGGTAACTCTTCTCCGTATATTTTGTGTGCCATACTATAACTTAGATTTCTAACTTCATCAGCAGCTCCTTCTATATTTGGAGTATAAAGTTTATCTTTAAGTGGCACAACCAATTCTATTTTATCAGATATTTTATGAGTATTTTCTATTACAATCTCTTCACGAAGTTCTTTATCTAAAAATGAAAATTCTTCTAACATTTCTTCTGTTGTTAAAAAAATGTCGCCATCGGTTTAATATCACGCGCACCTGGATTATTCTTAACAGAAAGGCGTAAAATTTGACGATAAACATGTTGATATTCATCTAAATAATAACAATCACCCTGTTGCCACTACTATTTTACCTTTTTTTCTTTGAAAGACTTATTAGTTTTTTCAAAAATAATTTCTAATTCAGTCTTATCAGCTATTCTTTCATTCATAATAAAACTTTCATAGTGATTCATAGGCTGGATTTCTATATAATCGTAGAAGTCTATAATACTTTCCACCTTGTCTTCTTTTGAATTTAATAATTCTTCGAAAACTTCATTTTCGCTATTACCACTCCCGATTAGTAAATCTTGACGATACTGTTCAAGAAGACTGCGCGGAATTGTCGGCTTTCCTGATGATAAATATTCTGTACAACTATACGAAACTAACCTAAATAAATCTTTTAACCCTTTGGCATTTTTCACCAAAATAGAACAAGGGAATGTTCGTGATCTTTTATGTGCAAATTTCAAATCTATTTTGTTATCAATCTCGTTATGATGTTCAATACCTAATGCATAAAGTTGATTCAGCATTTTTATAAAAATTTCAGCTGTTGCTTTAGTATCGTAAATCGCTCTGTGGTGTTGAACTAAGCGTACTTTATACATTTTTGCCAAATTACTAAGTCCATGTCGTTTAGCTTCTTTATTTTCCGCTCTTGAAATAAATAGCGTATCAATACTAGCATTATTTTTATTTTCTAAACCTAAGCGTTCAAAACTCTTGTCTATAAATCCTAAGTCAAATTTTGCATTGTGGGCAACAAGAATATCATCTTCGTCCAACCAATTATAAAAATCGGTCATTACTTCTTTTTCAACAGGAGCATCTCGTACATCATCATCTGTGATACTCGTAAGTCGTGTAATTAATTCTGAAATTGGTCGTTCGGGATTAATATAACTTTCAAAACTATCAATTTCTGTTCCATTTTTTACTTTTACAGCGGCAATCTCTATTAGTCTATCGCGTTCAGCTGATAATCCTGTTGTCTCAACGTCAAATACTACATAAGTAGCATCTTTTAGTCTTAATTTTTTAGGATTAGTTGTTGCTGTAATATTATCATCCATTATGAATGCATTAAGCCCATAAATAGGTTTTATATCTTTTCCTTTCGAACCTAAACAAATCTCTGGATATGCTTGAACACCATAAGTATCTGTAAAAGCAATCGCCTCATGCCCCCAAGCTAGAGCACGAGCCAAATAATCTTTTGCTGTAGATATCCCTTCCAATTGACTCATTTTTGTATGAGTATTTAGCTCTATTCTTTTCTTTCCAGAATAATTATCCTTTTTCTCCTCTTTAGCTACAACCTCGATAGCTTTTGGTTCAATAATTGTATCTCTAAGATAAGGATCATTACTAACTGTTCCATGAACTTTTATCCATTGACCTTTTTTAAGAGCTTTAACAAGTTCTATTAATTCATTACGGCGTTTATTTTGAAATTTAGGATTTGGATTATTTCCAAATAATCTAAGAAGGATAGAATCACTATAATCTGTAAGTTTTAATCGATATTGAGTAGAACCGTTTCTATGAACTATTTCTTCTGTTCCAAATACTTGTGCCATTATTACAGTATCACCAGCATATCCTACTACATCTTTTTATTTCAACTATATCTTCATCTCGTATTTCTTTTTCCATAACGATTTCCACCGCCATTCTTAAATACATTTTTTTCTGTTTCTTTAATATTTTTTTAATTTCTTTTTTTCCGCTTCTTCTAACTTTTGTTATTTCTTTGTTTATTTTCTCTTCCTGATTTTTCAAGAACAGCATCTACATCTGTCTTTGAAAAAGATTGGTCTAATATCTTTTAAAAGTAATCCCTAAATTAGCATAGCTACCTAGAATCTGTGATTTTTTTCTCATTTATAAAATTATTCCAAATAGATGGGAGCCATAATATTAAGAGATAAAATATTATCCTTAACATCAATCTTACTGAATAAAAATACTCTCCAATAATACTGGAGCTAGCTCAGAAAAAAATTTTCTAATATTACAAATTTCCAATACTCTTTTTATTTCCTCAATAGAAACTTTCTTCTCAATATTTAAACAATATTTAACAAGGTACTCTCCTTGAAAAACTTTCTCTTAATTTTTTTGAATAAATAATGCAAATTCTTCTGAAGAAGGCAAACTTTCTACCACTAAAGTTAAAAAGTCCACATTTTATTTTTTTATTATCTTTTTTTCAATATTGTCTAAAGAAAAAAATTAGTAAAATTTTTCATTTGCCAATTTTTTTCTTCTAATTCAAGTGTTTTTCACTAACAGAGAAAAAAATGTTCTTTACTCATAATTCCTCCTAAATTTCATTTTTAATTCTATTACAAAAATACATCTCCTATTATACTATAAAATACCAACTAAAAAAATAGGTTTTTAATTAAACTTATTTTTAGTCGGTATTTTTTACCTTATTATTTTTTTATTTATAAAATTGTTCTACCTTAGATAATACTTCTGTTATTGATGTATCAACTTTTTCTAAAGTTTTTCTTTCCTTAACTTCAACAATTCCCTCAGTAGCTTTTTTACCTACAACAACTTGAAGTGGAATACCAATTAAATCAGCATCGTTGAATTTAACCCCTGCACGTTCTGCACGATCATCATAAAGAACTGTATATCCTGCTGAAGTCAATTCAGCATAAAGTTTTTCACTAAGTTCTAATTGTTCTTGTTTTTTCACATCAACGCAAACTAAGTGTACTTGAAATGGAGCTACTTCTTTTGGCCAAATAATACCTTTTTCATCATTATGTTGCTCGATAATTGCAGAAATTACACGGCTAACACCTATACCATAACATCCCATGTAGAAATGATTAGCACGTCCATTTGCATCTAAATATGTAATATTCATCGCTTCAGAATATCCTTTTCCAAGCTCAAAAACTTGACCTACTTCAATACCTTTAGCGAACTTAATTTTTCCTGATAAATCCTCTGCAATATCTCCTTCTTCAATCATACGAAGATCATAATAAGCATCGACTTCATAGTCACCAGGATTTACATTAATGTAGTGGTATCCTTTTTTTGTTAGCCCCACAACTGTGATTATACATATATTTAATCGCATTATCACCAATTACTTTACAATTTTTAATACCAAATGGTCCCATATAACCTACAACACTTCCCATAACTTCTTCAATTTCTTGCTCAGTTGCCATTTCAACTTCAGAAGTTCCAGTTGCTTTCATGAATTTAATATCATTAAGTTGGTCATTACCACGCATAAGAACTAGATAAAATTCTCCATCAGCTTTTAGAGCTAATGCTTTCATCGCACGATTAACTTCAACTCCACAGTATGCTGCAATATCATCAATTGTTTGTTGATCTGGAGTTTCAAGAAGTTCGCGTTCTTTTTTCTCAAATCCTGAAGGCATTGTGTAGTTTTGTTCTACTACCGCAGCTGTTTCTATGTTAGCCGCGTAATCACTCTCTTCAGTATAAGCAATTGTATCTTCTCCAATTTCTGCTAAAGCCTGAAACTCATGAGTATAACTTCCTCCAATATTTCCTGAATCAGCCTTTACTGCACGATATTTCAGTTCAAAACGGTCAAATATATTGCTATACGCATTATAATAATCTAAATACGTTTCACGTAAAGATTCTGGTGAATCATGGAATGAATATCCATCCTTCATAATAAACTCTTTACCACGAAGTAATCCTAAACGTGGACGCATTTCATCACGGAATTTAGTTTGAATTTGATATAAATTCATTGGTAGCTGTTTATACGAAGTTAGCATATTATTTACAGTTTGACAGATAATTTCTTCAGCTGTTGGGCTAAGTGCATATCCTGCCCCTTTTCTGTCTTTAAGACGCATAAGTTCATCGCCCATTTTGTACCAGCGACCAGATTCTTTCCAATAATCTTCTGATTGCAATAATGGCATTAACAGTTCTACCGCACCAATTTTATCATGTTCTTCTCTTATTACTCTTTCAATATTTTGAATTACTTTAGTAGCTAAGGGAAGGTAAGTGTAAACTCCCGCAGATACCTGCTTCACCATCCCCGCCTTAATAAGCAACTTATGACTGATTGCCTCTGCAGAGGATGGTACTTCTCTTGTTGTTGGAATAAACGTTCTTGATTGTCTCATAACAATACCACCTCTCATTTTTAAAATTACTTTTATTATAACATAAAATATAGTTTTTTTACATAAAACTACTCTTTTTAAAAAAATTTATTCTAATATTCAAAAATAAAATTATTTATTTCAATAATAACTATTTTTAAATTTAGTTCATAATATAGTATAATATATAAGATAACTTCTTAAAATTTGGAGGGATATATGTTTAATTATCCTAATAAAAAAAATACATTTGTTCAAAAAAACTAACTATGCTAATCGAGGGATGGAGCTTGAGGATGACATAAATTTCGCGAACAAATATTACTTAAATAATAATATTGCAGTTATTCATAAAAAAACCTATTCCAATTCAAATAGTAGAAGTAAATTATCCAAATAGAAAAAAAGTGCTATGATTACTAAAGCATTTTTATAAAAATTCCTTCTACAACAGACTATAACGGCCTGTGGCTTGGGAAATATATTGATTTCGAGGCTAAAGAAACTAATTCCACTACTTCATTTTCTCTTAACAATATCCATAAACATCAAATTGGTCATATGGATAAAATATTAAGACAAGGTGGAATTACATTTTATAATTGTTCGTTTTCAAAAAAATAATCGTACATTTATTTTTGCCCTTCAAGAAGTTTTTGTATTATCAAACAAGAGCTGAAAATGGCTGACGAAAATCAATTAAACTTAGCGAGTTCGAAGATACTGCATTCGAACTACCATTTCACTATAAAATAAGATTAGATTATTTAGATGTTATAAAAAAACTAATGAAAGTGAGTTTATAATATGAAAACTTTGTTTAAATATATAAGTTCAATATTTTTCACGATATGTTTCATTTTGTTTTTTGTAGTACTAGGCTTTTTAGCAATCCAGCTAAAAGATATACCTGATATTACAAAAGCAACACTCCAAGATCCATTATCGTCAGAAATATATGATAAAAACTTAAACTTAATAGCAACTGTTGGAGCTGAAAAACGTGACTATGTATCAGTATCAGATGTTCCAGAGAATATTAAAGATGCTGTTTTATCAGTTGAAGATTCAAGATTTTATTCACATATTGGTATTGATCCAAAACGTTTAGCTAAAGCTGTCCTTGTAAATTTACGTTCTAATTCTGCGCGTGAGGGAGCTAGTACAATAACTCAACAAGTTATTAAACACTCTCTTCTGACTTCAGAAAAAACGATGGAAAGAAAAATTCAAGAAGCATATTTATCATTAAAATTAGAAAATAAATATTCTAAAGATGATATTTTTAGAAATGTATTTAAATAAAATTTATTACTCAGACGGTCAATATGGTATAAAAACTGCTTCTAAATACTTTTATAATAAGGAGCTTAATGAACTTACTGTTCCTCAATTAGCTCTTCTTGCTGGTATACCTCAACAACCAAATCAATATAATCCTTATGATTATCCTGAACAAGCTAAAAATCGTCGTGATACGGTTTTATATGCTATGTTAAATAATGATAAAATTACAGAAGATCAATATAACGAATATATTAAGACTCCTATTACTGACGGATTAGTTAAAAAATCAAAAGAAGATAGAGCAAATCAGCACACTTATAATCCCAAGTATGCTGCTTATATTGACGAAATAACAAAAGAACTAAAACAAAATAAAAACTTTGAAAATGTAAGTGATCCCCTATCACTTGGGTTAAAAATCTATACAAATTTGAATTCTGAACTACAAATTTATGTTCAAGATATGTTAGACAATCAACGTTCTCCAATGAAACCTCACGCTTCTCAAGCAGCCATAGCAGTTCTTAATACTAAAACAGGTCTTATCGAAGCTATTGGTGGAGGAAAAAATTATAAAGCTGGTGGTTATAATTATGCAGTCGATGCAAAAGTACAACCAGGATCGGCTATTAAACCCTTGATTGACTATGCTCCTGGTATAGAATATTATGGTTGGGACTCTCAAACAACATTTTCTGATAGTCCATATCAAATTGCTGGTACTAATTTCTTTATTCAAAACTGGGATAGATTATATCACGGTAATGTTTCAATGAGTAGAGCATTATCATGGTCTTATAATGTTTCAGCAGTTCGTGCTTTTGAAACAGTAGGATACGAACGAGCTAAGCATTTTGCTGAAAAAATAGGAATCCCTGTTACTAAAGATGAGACCAACTACTGCAATCGGTGGAAATGTCGATGGCGTTTCTCCATTACAAATGGCTGGAGCTTTTGCAAGTTTCGGTAATAAAGGTTATTATAATAAGCCATCAACTATTGTTAAAGTATTTAATGCTAAATGGGAAAAGAACTTCCTAGTATGCGAGATAAAGGCTACAAAAGCTATGTCAGAAGAAACAGCTTATCTTATGACTAAAGTCTTGAAAAGGGGTACTTACTAGCAATGGTACTTCTCCTAATGGTAAAGTAGCAAACTTTGATATGGCTGGTAAGTCTGGTTCAACTACCTTTGATGAAAGTGCAAAAAGAACCTTCGGGATAGATGTCACTAACTCAACAAAAGACAGTTGGATGATTGGTTATACATCTGAATATACAGTTTCGGTATGGCAAGGAGCAGACGTAGTTGATTCTGCAGCAAAAGCACTTTCTTCTAATCAAACGCAAACAACTCAAGTTATAATGGCAGATGTTATGAAAAAAGCATCTGACAACAAAGCACCTGCGCCTTTCGAAAAACCTGCAGGAATAGCAACAAAAAATGGTGTAGAGTATGCCAAAGATAGAAATACAGAGACTGATTATATGTATGCTGGAACTGATAAAGATGCTGTTTATCAAGCTGCTGTAGCTACTCGTCAGCGTGATAGTCGTTCTGCATTAACTACAATATTTGATTCATTAGCAAGCTCTACTAGATCTACAAATAATAGTAACAATAATAGTAATTCTGCAACTACTCAAAATAGAAATTCAAATTCTAGCAGAACTACTACAAATAGGAATACACGGCGATGATAGATAAGAAAAGACCATGGAACATTTAGTTCTATGGTCTTTTCTTATCTATTCACTTTAAAGTCATTACATATCTCATTTCTTCTAATAAATTATTTTTCTTTTTGTTCTAGTTTCTGGAAACGCAAATACAAAAAAATTATATAAATAACACTTCCTACTAAATAAAATGAAATTGATGATACATACCCAAAAATGATTTAAAAATTAAACTCCATATAAAATTAAATAACGTGTAAATAGCATATCCAAACGCCCAAAACATTCCAAACATAATAGTTAATTTTTGAGAATTCATTTTTGGAAGTTCGTAAGGGTAATTTAGATAAACCGGATACTGAGAATACATCACAAATCCTGATAATACAAACATGATGTAAGAAAGTATAGCATTAGTTGATACAACATATAACCCAGTAGCCATAAATCCTATCATCAGAACACCATGTAAAACTAAAAATGGCTTCCTTCTGAAATCAAATTTTCTAGTAATTAGTATATTTGATAATGTTCCTACTATCCCCCCTGCAGTCACCATTAAAATCATAAATTCTGGTTTGAAATTCGCATTATGAGAATGTTCTTCTACTACTCTTGGTAATGATACCAGAGGCATTACATATAAAAAAATAGAAATCCTCCAAACCCAAGAGAAAAGAAGTAAATAAATTTATCTCTAAAAACCATCAGCATAAGTGTATTCTTTTTAATTCTTCATCTTCTGCTATTTCTTTTTGATTCTATTAATAATTTATAAACAAAATAGTTAGGGTGTTTTCCAAGTTATCGTTGGCTCAAAATCTTTTGCAACTGCTAACCATATTATAAATATAATAATACTAAAAATACTAAATCCAATCATAGTGTAGCGCCAATCATCTATAAAATGTTCTTTAAAAACTAAAAATAAAATCGCAACAACCGCTGCTCCAAAATTATATGATGCTGTTATAATCGCGCTTGTTAATATTTTTTTATCGTTAGGTATAAACTTTGCAACATAAGTGTTGATAAATACCATAATCATCGATCCACCGAGCGCCATAATCATCCTCGAAATAGTATATAGCCAATAATTATGACTAAAAATTGCAAAAAATGAAAAACATAAACAGAATAAGGCAAATATCGCTGCCTTCCTCGGGTGTAATTTTATCTAAAATATATGCAGCTAATAAATTAGCGATAATACGAGCTATAGTTATAGTATAGTTCACTATCTCCGATATTATAGGGGATACTTTTTTCACCATTAAAAATAATGATCTGTAATTTGTTTTGATAAATTTGATCCTGCTACCCAATTTGTTGCAAATATTATATAAGCACATATTAACAATGCAAACATAATAACGCCCTTGTCTCCTTGTAGGGAGATTGTAATGATACTTCTTTCATTATTATATTTTTTTCCTTTTATTGTATATTTAATTACTACTATTATAGTAATATATTCAATAGAGATATTCAAGTTTTAATCACTGATACTAAGCGTTTTTCATTTGTTTTTCTTTATTTTTTTCAACCTTGTTTTTCAAAGATAATTGTTTTTAAAAATATTTTTTTATTATCTTCTTTTTTTAAATTGCTTTTTTTGTTAACAAAATTATACAATGTTATGTTATACTATATGAGAAAAATTTAAACTATAAAAAGGAGTTCTTTATGGAAATTTTATTTACTATAGCCATATTTATCGTTCTAGTTATTACTGGATCATTTATTAATAGGTATATTCCGCGTATTCCAGCAGCTCTTTTTCAAGTCATGCTTGGTTTTTTTATAACTTATTTACCTATACCTCTTCATTTTGAATTTGAATCTGAAGCATTTATGGCTCTTGTTATTGCTCCATTATTGTTTACCGATGCATATAAAGCATCACGTAGTGAACTTTGGCTCTATAAACGTCCTATTGTCTATATGTCTGTTGGTCTTGTTATTGCAACTGTTTTAGTTGTTGGATCGTTTATTAACTTTATAATTCCATCTATTTCACTTGGAGCATCATTTGCTCTTGCTGCAATTCTTTCACCTACCGATGCTGTTGCGGTTAAATCTATTACAAAAGGTATGAAGCTACCAAAAGGTCTTATGGCAATCTTAGAAGGTGAATCACTTCTTAATGATGCTGCTGGAATTGTTTCATTTAAAATCGCTCTTGCCGCAATTATTACCGGGACATTTTCTTTCGCTAATGCTTCAAAAGAATTTTTTATAGCAGCTATTGGTGGAATGTTTCTTGGTATTATTTTAGGTCTAGTTACTATTTCTTTAAAATCACTAAATAGAAAATTTTTGAATTCTGAACCCACAATTCTAGTTATTACTCAAGTAATATTGCCTATATTAGTTTATTTCGCTGCTGAAAAAAATTCCACTTATCTGGGATTATAGCTGTTGTATTTACTGGTATTCTTCTTAACTTTGAAAAATATTTATTCCAAGGAGAATCACTTAATAATCAAGGAGTAGTATCAATAAATTACAACCAAGACACTGTAAGTTATATTCTTAATGGTTTTTGTATTTGTATTTTTTTAGGATATTTATTACCCGATATCTTCTCTAATATGATGAAATTCCCTGACTTGGACATTAAAACTGGTTTACTTTTATGTAGCACTTATAACTATTGCACTGATTATATCAAGATTTATCTTTGTTTATCTATTTTTATTTAAGTTTTTCAACCACATACATTCAACACTTCTAATAAAATAATAGAATTTTTAAAAACGAAAAAATTAGATGTTGGAAACTATAGTAGATTTGAATATGCTCTTATAAGCTCTTTATGTGGTATTCATGGTACTGTTACACTAGCCACAGCCCTTATGATACCATTAACACTGGAAAGCACAGGCCAACCCTTTCCACTGCGTGACGCTATTTTATTTATTGCAAGCGGAGTTGTTCTTTTAAGCATGATTATTGGGACTATTTTCCTTCCTATCACCATAAAAAAAGAAGAAAATGAAGAAATTTTCCTAAATAATGCTCGCAGCAAAATCCTTGGTGAAGTTATTGACGAATTACAAACCAAATACTACAATAATCTAGATACTACACCTGATCGTATGGGCTATGCTATTGCAATAAAAAAACTACAAGAACAACAAATTTATTTTTGTAATGATGAAAAAAGATTAGTTCATTATAGTAAAAAACTTGTTGCTCTTATTGAGAAGGAAGAACAGAAAAAAATTAATGAAATATTAATTGAATATGAAAATAATCGCCATTTGCGGCATATTCTAGAGGTAAGAAAATGGAGGTTAAAAAAACTTCTTACTTACTCTGTCTTTAAACAATTATTCATTACACTAAAACTAAGTATATTAGAAGGAAAAATTCAGACGTCTTCTTGTTCTTTTTGAACTTAGCAACCGATGATATGTCAAGCTCTACTGCTAATCAACATAGGATTGAAAAAAACACCTAAGAAATAGATTAAAAACTAATGTAGAGCTAAGACAACAAATTAAGGAGTTTAGACATAGTATCCCTGATATAATTGATTCCCTAACCTATAATGCTATTGATATTATTGAAAATCAAAAAAACAAAAAGAAAATATCCCTTGTTATAGATTTTTTTAAAAAAATATTTATGATAACTTTGATTATACACTATATAATGCCCCGTCTAATTCGTATGTAGAAGAAAGTAGAAAATTTGAAACTGAAGCAATAGCTATGCAAAAAGAAAAAAATTAATAACCTAAAAAAATACAGAAAAAAATCTCACATCATGAAGCTGATACTCTACTTCGTGATTTAAACTACAATGAAGCTCTACTATATGCAAATATAGAAGAATAAAAAAATTGGTTAAAGCTATGATTTTTTTATCATGAAGCTTAAACCAATTTTTTTATTTATTTCTTCTAAATAATTTTTTTCAATGAGAACAATGGTTTGTTACGTACTATATTGTCATTCCCGACAAAAGTTCTCATCTCTTTAAGGCATTTACCTGCATTTTTGACAATAAAATTAAAACTTCCTGAATTTTTTGTATCAATAAAAAATCCTCTTATATACCTATCTCTAAAAAACATTTGCGCACGAACACGCTCAATTTCCTTCCATGGAATTTGGATATAGTCTTCTGGATTTCTATGATTATAAAATTCAAAAGCCTTATCTCCGACCATAATATCTCCATGTTTATTACCAATAGAACCTGTCATACTATTTGCCTTTGTTGTATAAATTACTTTAGTATTCATTGATTTACCACTATAACACCTCCTTATGCTAATGGCTTCTCATAGTTTATTATACTATATATTTTTTAATTAAAAAAGTAAGCTGGAACATTTGCTCCAGCTTACAAAGATTATTACATTATTCCTGCTACACGAGCTAAAATACCTAGTGCAAATAATCCAAAGATAATAAGTACTGGGCTTACTTTACGTTTTAATAACCACATACATACGAATGTTAATAGTAACGCTGCAAAACCAGGAATAAGTTGATTTAAGTTATCTTGTAATGTTGTAACTTTTTCCGGTGACAATGAGAATTTACCACTTGCTGCTTTTGTTACAATATCTTGTAATACTCCACCTGTAACATGTTCTTTTTCGCCTGGGAAGTGAATATACGCTTCATCAGCTAATTGAACTTTAGAGATTACCATTGGGAAGCTAATATTAGTCCAACGTTGAACTAAAATACCCATTACGAACATACCAAGAATTGATGCCCCTTTAGTAATTTTTTGTAAGATACCACCTGAAAGGTCGCTTGTAATTTCTGCTCCTTTTTTGTATCCAAGTTCTTGTGTATACCATAAGAATCCTATACGGATTGCGTTCCATGCGATAAAGAAGAATAATGGTGCAATAATAGAACCACCTGTTGCAAGTGATGCTGCGATAGCTCCTAAGATTGGACGTACTGTAAACCAGAATACTGGGTCACCAATACCTGCTAAAGGTCCCATCATACCAACTTTAACCCCTTGGATCGCTGAATCATCAATATCAGCTCCGTTTGCTTTATCTTCCTCAAGAGCAAGTGTTACTCCTAAGATTGGTGCCGCAATATATGGGTGTGTGTTGAAAAACTCTAAGTGACGTTTTAGAGCTGCTGTTGCATCTTCTTTATTTGGATATAATTTTTTCAATGCTGGGATTAAAGAATAAGCCCAACCACCATTTTGCATACGTTCATAGTTCCATGAACCTTGAAGGAACTGAGAGCGCAACATAACACTACGACGATCTTTTTTACTTAATGTAATTTTTTTCTCTGACATTTCTAGTTCCTCCTTATTAATAGTTGTTTAAGATGTCCCCTAGTGGGTCACCTGATGAAGAATTTCCGCTTCCTCCACCTTTGTTATTGTCTGAAAGGTTTAAGTATACGATTGCGATTACTAATCCAATGATACCAGTTGCAATTAATGTAAGTTCTTTTAATGGTGCTAATGCAAATCCTAAGAAGAAGAAAGGCCATACTTCTTTAGTTGCCATTAAATTAATTACCATTGCGAAACCTACCGCAACTACCATTCCACCACCAACTGTCATACCGCCAGTAAACCATGCTGGTAATAATCCTAATCCTTTTTGAACTGCTTCTGAAGGAATATACATTAATAATCCTGCTGGAATAGCAATACGTAATCCTTGGGCAGCAAGTGCCACATAGTGCCAGAATTCTACTCCACGGAAATTCCCTTTTTCTGCCGCACGGTCAGCTTGGTGAACGATAACTACTGATAAAGTACGAACCACCATAGTAAGTACTAATCCTACTGTTGCAAGTGTAATAGCCGCTGCAATAGCGATATTACGTCCTTCTAAAGAGAAGTCTCCTGCTTTTACAAAAATAATAGCTGATGCAACTGATGCAAGTGCTGCGTCAGGAGCAACGGCTGCCCCAATATTAGCCCATCCAAGTGCTAATAATTGTAGAGCTCCACCTAAAATAATACATTCTGTTAAGCGTCCTGTTGCTAATCCAACTAAAGAACAAGCAATAATTGGTTGGTGGAATTGGAATTGGTCTAAGATACCTTCCATCCCTGCTAAGAAAGCAACAACAAGGACTAAAACGACTGATAGAATACTAAAATCCATTGTGTCCTCCTAATTTAAATACTATTTAATTATAATTTAAACCTTCGCTAGCTTTAGCTTCAATAAGTTTAAATAAATCTGATGGTGAATCATTAGACACTTTTCTTACATCAAATTTAACACCTAAATCACGAAGTTTTTTATATGTTTCAACGTCATCTTGATCTACTGATAATACATTGTTAATTTGAACTTTACCAACAGAGTGTGCCATAGAACCAACATTAAGTTCTGGAATTTCCACTCCTTTTTCAATAACTGCAAGAGCATCTTGTGGTGTTTCAAATAATAATAATGCTTTTGTATCACCAAAACGTGGATCATTATAAACTTCTACAAGTTTATTTAATGGAATTACGTGAGCACGTACTCCTGGAGGAGCTGCTTGCTCAATAAGTTTTTTACGTAGTTCATCTTTTGATACTGTATCAGAAACTACAATAATTCTGTTTGGCTGTGTTGCTTTTGTCCAGTTAGTAGCAACTTGTCCATGTAATAAACGTGTATCAATACGTGCTAATACAAATTTAATTTTTCCATCTCCTAAAACTGTTCCTTCAGGGATAGTTCCTTGAGGTGCAGCTTGCGCTACTACTGGAGCAGCTGCTTCTGGCTGAAGTTCTTCTGGACGAACTTTCACCCCATCGATAGCTGTTGCAGTAATTGCCTTAGCTATTTCATGTGCAGTTGTCATAGTGAAACGACTTGCGTACGCTTCAATTAACATTGGTAAGTTAAGCCCTGCTACAATAGCTCTTTTCTCTGGAGCTTCTTCGAATAATTTATTCGCTTGGTTGAATGGACTTCCACCCCAAAGATCTACAAGGAAAAGAATTTCTTCAGATTCTACTTTAGCAATAGCTTCTTGAAGTTTTCTTTGCAAGTCTTCTGGTCCCTCACTCGGCATAAATACAACTGATTCTACTTTTTCTTGTTCTCCAAAAATCATAGTTCCAGACTGTTTAATACCAGCTGCAAATTCACCGTGACTTGCGATGATAATTCCTACCATCTTAGTACCTCCTTTATAATAATAAAAAATATTTAATATGACGTGTATACCTTTTTGCATACTACTCGATTATATCATTTAATACTACGTTTGTAAATGTTTGTATTTTTTTAAATAGAAACATTGAATACGATTTCTTATGTTGTTTTTTTAGATTTAAAAATATATTTATACTTGTTCCTTTACGTAAAAAGCCTTATATTATTGTGTCTTTGTTTTTTTCTTATAACTACTTTTTTTATTGTTCATTCAACTTCTTTATATTTCATAATTTTTTTCTTAAGAAAATAATATTTACATTTTTTTCAAAATATAAAAATTCAGATATGAGTTTTTTTCTACTCATATCTGAATATAATAGTACTATTTGATATAGATAATTATAATTTTTTTAAAATTTTTTTCAGGAAAAAGCATTTTTAATATATCCAATGATAATCTTCTACTTTTTTTCCTTGATGTGGATAAATATGTATCATCATCATAGGATTAAAGTTTGCTTCTATTACCCCATAATTTTCTCTAGTTACCTCTTCTTTAACGTCAGGAATTATTAAATCAACTCCACAAACTTTTGCCATCATAGCATCCGTTATCTTAACAGCGAGTTCTTTATAGCTTTGGTGAACTTCATCTGTCATATCAATAGAATCTCCTCCTGTACTTATATTAGAGTTTTCTCGAAGATATGCTATCTCTCCATTTCTTAGAACTGTCTCAAAACTAAAACCTTGCTCTCTTAATTGCAATTTTTCTATCTCACCTAATTCTATTTTTTTTAATGGTGTTTTTTTAGCATCACCTCGAAGAGGGTTTCTATTTTTTATTTCAACCAATTCTCTAATTGTATGTTGTCCATCTCCTTTTACATTAGCTGGAACTCTTAAAAGAACTGCATGAGTTTTTCCTTCTATAACAAAAAACCTATACTCGGTTCCTTCTATAAATTCTTCAATTAATATATCTTTATCTTCTTTTTAAAAGCAAATTTAATAGCGTTAGAATAATCATCCAAAGATGAAGTTCCATGTTTAAAGATAGAAATACCTAACCCAAAATTTGTGCTTTTAGGTTTTATCACTATTGGTTTATTTTTTACATAATTAAATACTTGTACAGCCTCCGCCAAACTTGAAACTTCGTAGCCTCTCGGAACTCTAAAACCTTGCTCACCTAATATTTTTTTGGTAACAACTTTATTTTCCATTATTAATGGAGAAATATAACTATCTTTACTTGTCATGTTTCCATTTTTTACATATTCTACCTTATCTTTGTACTCTATACGAAGAAATTGATCATTCTCATCTATTACTTGAACTTTTAGCCCTATTTTTATCGCATCTTCTATTACAGCTTGTGTAGAAAGTTCCATATTGGCATAGGCATTTAATGAATAATTTTCTTTTAATGCTTCTTTTTTATATTGTTTGGCTAACTCCATATCTACAGTAACACTATCAGTTTCTTGATATCTTTTTATTAGTTGAGCTGCAATAGTCATTGATGGATCCTTAAGCTCATTCTCTTTTTCTTCGATAAGTAGCTTATCGGATTCTGGCAAACAAGTTCTTCTGCTAATTCTTTCATTTGTTTAAGAATCCACAATCCTTCTTCTAAATATTCTGACTGCAACAATGGATGAGATAACGCTGTTCTTTCACTATATTCATAACCTATCTTTTGAGAATTATTTCTATCAGCTTCTTCTATCCAAACTAAAGTTTTTAAAAATAAATGGATAAACCTTACATCTTTTTCTAAAATACCAAATGGTGCAAAAGGATTTAAGTCAAACAGCCTAAATTCGATATATTTAATACCTTTTTCAGGAAATTTCGCTACAGTATCCTCACCTCTGAATCTTACACTAGAGTAAAACTCTTTTTCAGCAATAAGTTTTTTATTTTTTACATATCCTGTTAAATCTTTTATATAATCTTCCAAACTATTATACGAGACAACAATATCCTGTTCATTTACATAACCATATTGGCTCGTTCTTAAACTACGAACAAACTCTCCAGGTTTCTTATCATCTGAAAAGTACTTAGACTCCGCCATAGGAGAAGCTCCATATAAATATACTAACAACCACTGATAGCGAAGAAATTGTCTGGCAAGTTTCATATAAACACTATTTTTCACCTCAACTAAAGATATACTAGTTGCTTCAGAGAGCTTTTCCATAAGTCCATCGTCCAATTGAAAATTGTAGTGAATTCCTGAAACCATTTGCTTGTATTTTCCATACTTTTCTACAAGATATTCCCTATATCTTACATCCCATTCATTAACAAACTGAGCTACTTGGATATCTTCTTCATTCGGCAAAATACCAGGTATACTTAGTGGCCAAATATATTCATCTTCTGGTAAATTTTTTAATACCACTTCATGAATTGCGTTTAAAATTCTTATAACGTCTTTTTCGCTATTCTCTGGTGTTGTAATTAATTCTAATTGTGATTCTGCAAAATCAGTTTGAATATATGGATGTTCATGTCTATGTCCAAAAACTTTTGGATGAGGAGTTTTCGATATAGTTCCGTCTTTAAGAACTCTTTGTCCCTCTTTTTCCAAACCGATTTTCACTTTAGAAAATAATTCTTCTAAATTATTTTCTTTAATAATTTCTTTTATTTTCATACTACATCACTTTCTATAAATAATTTAGTTACACTTTATATTATCATAAAATAAACAATTATAATAGAAATTAATCTCTAAGTAAATATTTTTCAATTACTCTTACAATAAATCTATGGTTATGATATAATCTAATTACACATTATGAAAGGAGATAGAAATGGCTATTATCATTTCTAATACAATATATGATAAAATTAATTGCTAGCGACATGGATGGAACACTGCTAGATAATGAACATAGAATTTCTCAAAAAAAAATGTTGACTTAATAAAAATACGCTCAAGAAAAATAATATTATATTTATAGTCGCTACAGGGGCGCTTACTATGAGGCTCTTCCTTCATTAAATGAAAAAAATATAGATTGTGATGTCATTAGTTTTAATGGTGGTATAGTTTATGATAAAAATGGTACCCTTATTAGTATAACTCCAATCGTACTAAAGGATTTATACTACACTACATCTGTACTTAAAAGCTTAGATATAAACTTTCAACTATATACAAAAAAATACTATTTATACAAACAATATAGAGACTGATATTCAAGGTTATGCTGATTTAATTAGAGCTACAGGTCAAACACCTAACATCGAGTATCTACGAAAGGTAGCGGATGAAAAACTAAAAGCAGGCCACGTTACTGAAGTAGATGATATTGAATTATTCTTCAATAAAAAAGATAACCCACCTATTAAAGTTATAGGAATTTCTAACGACTTAGAAAAACTAAAAAAAGCAAAAGAATTATTAGCAGATAATACAAATATAACTGTAACCTCATCTGGGCCAAACAACATAGAAATTATGGATAAAAATGCTACAAAAGGGCATGCTCTTAAACAAATATCTGAGATATACAATATACCACTCGATAATATACTTGCTATAGGCGATAATCTTAACGATAAATCAATGTTTAAACTAGTAAATATAGCGTTGCCATGGAGAATGCTGTTCCTGAGTTAAAAAAAATATCAAGATATATTACTGATAAGCCAAATTCAGAAAGTGGTGTTGCTGATACAGTAACGAAAATTCTACAAGAAGAAAATCCACATCTTCATAAAGATATAAATACAAAATTAATTGAAGCCGCTATTGAAGCCACTAATTTTGCTTATGTTCCTTATTCTAACTTTAAAGTTGGAGCTGCTATCCTAGCTGATAATGGAAAAATATACACAGGTTGTAATATAGAAAATGCTAGTTACTCCCCTACTAACTGCGCTGAGCGTACAGCTATATTTAAAGCAGTAAGTGAAGGTGTGATAAAATTCAAGAAAATAGCAGTAGTAGGTGGTCCAAATGGTAATCTAGAAAATTATTGCCCACCATGTGGAGTATGTCGTCAAGTAATAGCTGAATTCGCTGATAATGACTTCGAACTAATACTAGGTACTGCTAATAATTCATATGAAGTGTATAACTTCTTCGAGGAGGTACTTCCACTTAGTTTTACTGCTAAAGAACTTAATAAATAGAAAAAATCTGAACATAGAATATATGTTCAGGTTTTTACTTTAATCATAATAAAAAAGCCACAAAATTAATTGTAGCTTTTAAGTCAAGATGACCCGTACGGGATTCGAACCCGTGTTACCGCCGTGAAAGGGCGGTGTCTTAACCACTTGACCAACGGGCCAAAAAATATAAAAGGCTGTTAAGCCTTTTATATAATAAATGAGCCATGAAGGACTCGAACCTTCGACCCTTTGATTAAAAGTCAAATGCTCTACCAACTGAGCTAATGGCTCATGGCTGGGATACCTGGATTCGAACCAGGGGAATGACGGAGTCAAAGTCCGTTGCCTTACCGCTTGGCTATATCCCAATGTTATAAAAGAATGGTGGGAAGAAGTGGATTCGAACCACTGAACCCTAAGGAGCGGATTTACAGTCCGCCGCGTTTAGCCTCTTCGCTATCTTCCCAGCTATTAAAATGGTGGAGGTTAACGGGATCGAACCGCTGACCCCTTGCTTGTAAGGCAAGTGCTCTCCCAGCTGAGCTAAACCTCCGTTCAAATGGTGACCCGTACGGGATTCGAACCCGTGTTACCGCCGTGAAAGGGCGGTGTCTTAACCACTTGACCAACGGGCCAAAAAATGGCTCCACAGGCAGGACTCGAACCTGCGACCCTCTGATTAACAGTCAGATGCTACTACCAACTGAGCTACTGTGGAATAATAAGTCTAAAGCATTTGCTAAAGACTTCAAAAGCCTGGCAACGTTCTAGTCTTGCAGGGCGTAAACCCAACTACATTCGACGCTAAAGAGCTTAACTTCTGTGTTCGGTATGGGTACAGGTGTGTCCTCTTCGCTATCGCCACCAGACGAAAACTTCATACATATATTATATCATCTTTTCTTCTCTTGTCAACAAATTTCTTCAGAACTTCACTTGATTAAGTCCTCGACCTATTAGTTTTAGTCAGCTACATGTGTTACCACACTTACACTCCTAACCTATTCTCCTTGTCGTCTTCAAGGGGTCTTAATATCCGTGGGAAATCTCATCTCGAGGGGGGCTTCATGCTTAGATGCTTTCAGCTCTTATCCCTTCCGTATTTAGCTACCCAGCTATGCCACTGGCGTGACAACTGGTACACCATTGATACGTCCATCCCGGTCCTCTCGTACTAAGGACAGCTCCTCTCAAATTTCCTACGCCCACGACGGATAGGGACCGAACTGTCTCACGACGTTCTGAACCCAGCTCGCGTACCGCTTTAATGGGCGAACAGCCCAACCCTTGGGACCGACTACAGCCCCAGGATGCGATGAGCCGACATCGAGGTGCCAAACCTCCCCGTCGATGTGGACTCTTGGGGAGATAAGCCTGTTATCCCCAGGGTAGCTTTTTATCCGTTGAGCGATGGCCCTTCCATGCGGAACCACCGGATCACTAAGTCCTGCTTTTCGCACCTGCTCGACTTGTAGGTCTCACAGTCAAGCTCCCTTGTGCCTTTACACTCTGCAAATGATTTCCAACCATTCTGAGGGAACCTTTGAACGCCTCCGTTACTCTTTTGGGAGGCGACCGCCCCAGTCAAACTGCCCACCTGACACTGTCTCCCGGTCTTTGCCGAGGGTTAGAATTTCAATACAGCAAGGGTAGTATCCCAACAGCGCCTCCTCATACACTGGCGTGCATGATTCCTAGGCTCCTACCTATCCTGTACATACTGCATCAAAATTCAATATCAAGCTACAGTAAAGCTCCATGGGGTCTTTCCGTCCTGTCGCGGGTAACCTGCATCTTCACAGGTACTATGATTTCACCGAGTCCATCGTTGAGACAGTGCCCAAATCGTTACGCCTTTTCGTGCGGGTCGGAACTTACCCGACAAGGAATTTCGCTACCTTAGGACCGTTATAGTTACGGCCGCCGTTTACTGGGGCTTCAATTCATACCTTCGAGTTACCTCTAAGCACTCCTCTTAACCTTCCAGCACCGGGCAGGCGTCAGCCCCTATACTTCACCTTTCGGTTTTGCAGAGACCTGTGTTTTTGTTAAACAGTCGCTTGGGCCTATTCACTGCGGCCTACTCTCGTAGGCACCCCTTCTCCCGAAGTTACGGGGTCATTTTGCCGAGTTCCTTAACGATGGTTCTCTCGCTCACCTTAGAATTCTCTTCCCAACTACCTGTGTCGGTTTGCGGTACGGGCACCTCTTATCTCGATAGCGGCTTTTCTTGAGAGTTTGGCTTCATTGACTTCGCTACTTTAATTTCGCTCCCCATCACACTTCAGTCTTACCAAGCAGCGGATTTGCCTACTACTCAACCTTTGTGCTTAGACGTCCTATTCCATCAGGACGATCAATTAGCCTCCTCTGTCCCCACTTCTCTCAATCGATATTTGGTGGTACAGGAATTTCTACCTGTTGTCCATCGGCTTCACCTATCGGCTTCACCTTAGGTCCCGACTTACCCAGAGCGGACGAGCCTTCCTCTGGAAACCTTAGTCTTTCGGTGGATAGGATTCTCACCTATCTTTCGCTACTCACACCGGCATTCTCACTTCTAACCTCTCCACCTCGCCTTCCAGCTCGGCTTCTATGATGTTAGAACGCTCTCCTACCATATAACATTAGTTATATCCGCAGCTTCGGTTGTATGTTTAGCCCCGGTACATTTTCGGCGCGATGTCACTCGACCAGTGAGCTATTACGCACTCTTTAAATGGTGGCTGCTTCTAAGCCAACATCCTGGTTGTCTGTGCATCATCACATCCTTTTCCACTTAACATACAATTTGGGACCTTAGCTGGCGGTCTGGGCTGTTTCCCTTTCGACTACGAACCTTATCACCCGCAGTCTGACTCCCGTTGATATTTATCTGGCATTCGGGTTTGTCTGAATTCGGTAACCCGGGATGGGCCCCTAGTCCAAACAGTGCTCTACCTCCAGTAAACTCACAACGAGGCTAGCCCTAAAGCTATTTCGGAGAGAACCAGCTATTTCCAAGTTCGATTGGAATTTCTCCGCTACCCACAGCTCATCCAAACACTTTTCAACGTGTCCTGGTTCGGTCCTCCATTCAGTGTTACCTAAACTTCAACCTGGCCATGGGTAGATCACTTGGTTTCGGGTCTACTCCATCATACTATTTCGCCCTATTAAGACTCGCTTTCGCTTCGGCTCCATGTCTTCCACTTAACCTCGCATGATAAAGTAACTCGCCGGTTCATTCTACAAAAGGCACGCCATCACCCCCTAAAGGGCTCTGACTACTTGTAAGCACACGGTTTCAGGTTCTCTTTCACTCCCCTCCCGGGGTTCTTTTCACCTTTCCCTCACGGTACTGGTTCACTATCGGTCACTAGGTAGTATTTAGCCTTACCAGATGGTCCTGGTAGATTCCGACGGAATTCCTCGTGTTCCGCCGTACTCAGGTGCTCTCTCACGCCAACTTAGCATTTCGTATACAGGACTTTTACCTTCTACGGTCTATCTTTCCAAATAGTTCTACTATACTTCGTCATACGCTTTTCTGAGAGTCCTACAACCCCAATATGCATGCACATTGGTTTGGGCTCTTTCCCTTTCGCTCGCCGCTACTTAGGAAATCGATTTTTCTTTCTCTTCCTGCAGGTACTTAGATGTTTCAGTTCCCTGCGTTACCTCGCTTTCGCGTACCGCCCTTTTAAAAGCGGTGGGTTCCCCCATTCGGATATCTACGGATCTTTGCTTACTTACAGCTCCCCGTAGCATTTCGTCGTTTGTCACGTCCTTCTTCGGCTCCTAGTGCCAAGGCATCCTCCGTGCGCCCTTTACTACTTAATCGTGTGTAGCTTTTACGCTTCGTTCTTCTTCCTTGAACTCTTGTGAATAAGTTTTTTTACAACTTACTTACTTTTTTTCTCGGTTTTTGTAAATCTGTTTCTTTACTTATAGAAAATTATCTTTTGATCTAATATATATATTCAGTTTTTCATTGTGCTTGAGTATTCCTTGAACACTCAAAACTAAACGAATCATCAACGTATTCCTTATCCTTAGAAAGGAGGTGATCCAGCCGCACCTTCCGATACGGCTACCTTGTTACGACTTCACCCCAATCATCTGTCCCACCGTGACCGGCTCCCTCCTTAAAGGTTAGGCCACCGTCTTCGGGTGTTACAAACTCTCGTGGTGTGACGGGCGGTGTGTACAAGACCCGGGAACGTATTCACCGCGACATTCTGATTCGCGATTACTAGCGATTCCAGCTTCATGTAGTCGAGTTGCAGACTACAATCCGAACTGAGAATAGTTTTATGAGGTTGGCTGACTCTCGCGAGCTCGCTTCTCTTTGTTCCTATCCATTGTAGCACGTGTAGCCCAAGTCATAAGGGGCATGATGATTTGACGTCATCCCCACCTTCCTCCAGTTTATCACTGGCAGTCTATCTAGAGTCCCCCATCTTACTGCTGGCAACTAGATATAAGGGTTGCGCTCGTTGCGGGACTTAACCCAACATCTCACGACACGAGCTGACGACAACCATGCACCACCTGTATCTGTGTCTAACCAAAGGTCAGAACAACACAATCTCTTGTGTCCTCACAGTATGTCAAGACTTGGTAAGGTTCTTCGCGTTGCTTCGAATTAAACCACATGCTCCACCGCTTGTGCGGGTCCCCGTCAATTCCTTTGAGTTTCAACCTTGCGGTCGTACTCCCCAGGCGGAGTGCTTAATGCGTTAGCTGCAGCACTGATCTCTTATGAGACCAACACTTAGCACTCATCGTTTACGGCGTGGACTACCAGGGTATCTAATCCTGTTTGCTCCCCACGCTTTCGCGCCTCAGTGTCAGTTACAGGCCAAAAAGCCGCCTTCGCCACTGGTGTTCCTCCTAATCTCTACGCATTTCACCGCTACACTAGGAATTCCACTTTTCTCTCCTGCACTCAAGTTTAACAGTTTCCAATGACCCTCCACGGTTGAGCCGTGGGCTTTCACATCAGACTTATTAAACCACCTGCGCGCGCTTTACGCCCAATAATTCCGGACAACGCTTGCCACCTACGTATTACCGCGGCTGCTGGCACGTAGTTAGCCGTGGCTTTCTGGTTAGGTACCGTCTCTTACATGTATAGTTACTACATATCCATTCTTCCCTAACAACAGAGCTTTACGAACCGAAATCCTTCTTCACTCACGCGGCGTTGCTCCGTCAGGCTTTCGCCCATTGCGGAAGATTCCCTACTGCTGCCTCCCGTAGGAGTCTGGGCCGTGTCTCAGTCCCAGTGTGGCCGATCACCCTCTCAGGTCGGCTATGCATCGTCGCCTTGGTGGGCCTTTACCCCACCAACTAGCTAATGCACCGCAAAGCCATCTCATAGTGTTAGCATAACCAACTTTTAAACATCAACCATGCAGTTAATACTGTTATCCGGTATTAGCTATCGTTTCCAATAGTTGTCCCAGTCTATGAGGCAGGTTCTTTACGTGTTACTCACCCGTTCGCCGCTAAGTTTTTCTAGTGCAAGCACCAGAAAAACTTCGCTCGACTTGCATGTATTAGGCACGCCGCCAGCGTTCGTCCTGAGCCAGGATCAAACTCTCCAAATAAATTTTGTTTAGCTTGATTAGCTCTTTAAAAAAAGTTTTTATAGTTTCTTTTTCAAAACTGTCCTTTTTGGAATTAACGTTGACTTAATTCGTTTAGTTTTTCAATGTTCAAGTTTGTTGC
>BNJS01000547.1_pt1 | contig 42714 bp, 41 predicted proteins | sample 8540461 | NCBI WGS metagenome assembly BNJS01 (sample SAMD00202454, study PRJDB9452) | human saliva metagenome | isolation source: human saliva | place: Japan
CATCACTTGGTGCTTCATTGTACCAGCTCCATAGAAGAGATTGACATTATCAAGCCCCTTAAAAATAGGCAAGTTAATTTCTACCTCAGGGACAGCAATTCCACCGATAACTGGCAATTTTTGCGAATCCCATTGTGAGGATAAGACAGCTTCTGACGAGATGGCTTTTACGGAATCAAAGTCAAAATTCCCTTCTGTATCTTGATTTTCTTCCAATTTTTCTTTTGATACTTGGCTGACTTGGTATTTATTGGTATTCCAAACCATGAACATATCACGAATTTTTGAATTGAAAATCAAAGCCACTGACAAGAGGATTAAAAACCCTGCCAAGATATTGATTAGTAAATTTTTACGGTTTGTTTTCTTTTTGTTCTTTTTATGAGACATTATGCTTCACCTTCTGTTTCGTTTTCTGTCCCAACTTCTTCTTTTTCTGCCGCTGCAACTGTAGTAAAGGTTACAATTTTAGCATCTTGATCCAGGCGCATCACTTTAACTCCCATAGTTGAGCGACCTGTTTGTGAAATATTGGCAACGTTGGTTCGAATCATGACACCTGTATCAGTGATAATCATCAAATCTTCATCACCTTTTACTGTCAAAAGACCTGATAGAGAACCATTCTTTTCTCAGCTACATTTTAGCAGTCTTCATCCCTTTACCACCACGACCTTTTGTTGGATATTCGGTCGCAACTGTGCGCTTACCATATCCTTTTTCTGTGATGATAAGAACCTCGTCCTGATCTGTAATCACACTAGCACCAACTACTGTGTCTCCTTCACGAAGGTTAACACCTTTCACACCAGTGGCGACACGACTCATACCACGAACAGCTGATTGATTAAAGCGAACTGAATAACCAAACTTTGTACCAATGATAATATCCGTGTCCTCTTCTGTCAGCAAGACATTAATCAACTCATCTTCATCTTTGAGATTCAGAGCTTTAAGTCCATTTTGACGAATATTAGCAAATTCCTTAACGCTGGTTCTCTTCACAATACCATGACGAGTTGTGAAGAAGAGATAAGCATCATCGCTACGTTCAGATTCAACATTGATGATGGTCTGAATACTTTCACCTTCATCCAATTTCAAAAGATTGACAATCGGTAATCCCTTGGCTGTACGGCCATACTCAGGAATTTCATAGCCTTTCAGGCGATAAACACGGCCTTTATTTGTAAAGAAGAGTAGGTGATCATGAGTGCTAGTTGACACTAACTCTCGGACAAAATCATCATCCTTAACACCTGTTCCTTGAACACCACGACCACCACGTTTTTGAGCAGTGAACTCAGCTTGGTCCAGACGTTTGATGTATCCCTTGTTAGAAAGTGTAATCAAGACATCCGTTTCTTCAATCAAATCCTCATCTTCAAGACTCAAGACTTCACCGACCATCAATTCCGTACGACGTTGGTCACCAAATTTACGCTTGACTTCATCTAATTCATCTTTAATGATTTGAGAAACACGTTCCGGCTTAGCTAGAATATCTGCTAAATCCGCAATCAGAGCCAAGAGGTCATCATACTCAGACTGAATCTTATCGCGTTCCAAACCTGTCAAACGACGAAGACGCATATCAAGGATGGCCTGACTTTGACGTTCAGAAAGCTTAAACTTACTCATCAACTCAGCTTGTGCTTCCGCATCTGTTTCACTAGCACGAATGATACGAATCACTTCATCGATATAGTCTAGTGCGATCAAGAGACCTTCTAAAATATGAGCACGTGCTTCCGCTTTTTCCTTATCAAAACGTGTACGACGAACAACCACTTCTTTTTGGTGCTCGATATAAGCATCCAAAATCTGACGAAGAGACAAAATCTTCGGTACCCCATTTTGAATCGCCAACATATTAAAACCAAAGTTGGTTTGCATCTGGGTCATCTTGAAAAGATTGTTGAGGATAACATTTGCTGAGGCATCGCGCTTAACTTCGATAACAAATCGAACACCTTCACGGTTTGACTCATCACGTACTGCTGTTATTCCCTCAATGCGTTTTTCCTGAACCAAACGAACAATATGCTCATGCACCTTGGTTTTGTTGACCATGTAGGAAATTCTGTTACAACGATGCGCTCACGGCCAGTCTTAGTTTCTTCGATTTCAGTACGAGAACGAAGAACAATCGAACCTTTACCTGTTTCATAAGCCTTATGAATACCTGATTTCCCCATAACAAGAGCACCAGTTGGAAAATCTGGCCCAGGCAAGACTTCCATCAAGTCCTTAGTGGTCACTTCAGGATTGTCCATGACCAACTTCACCGCATCAATGGTTTCTCCCAATTGTGAGGCGGAATATTGGTTGCCATCCCAACCGCAATACCAGTTGCTCCATTAACTAAAAGATTTGGAAAGCGTGCTGGCAAGACCAAGGGTTCACGTTCATTGGCATCATAGTTATCAACGAAATCAACCGTATTTTTATTGATATCACGAAGCATCTCCAAAGCAATCTTGCTCATACGTGCCTCAGTGTAACGCTGGGCGGCAGCACCATCACCATCCATGGAACCAAAGTTCCCATGGCCATCTACAAGCATGTAACGGTAGCTCCACCATTGAGCCATACGAACCATGGCTTCATAGATAGAGGAATCCCCGTGTGGGTGATACTTACCCATGACATCTCCAGTAATACGAGCAGATTTTTTATGGGGTTTATCTGGGGTAACACCTAATTCATTCATTCCATAGAGAATCCGACGGTGAACAGGCTTCAAGCCATCTCGAACATCAGGAAGAGCCCGCGCTACGATAACACTCATGGCGTAGTCGATAAAGCTCGTCTTCATCTCCTTTGTCAGATTGACATTCACTAAATTTCTATCCTGCATTAATAAATGCCTCATTTCACTATTAGTAATTAACTATATTATACCATAATGTCCGCTATATTTCAGGTATCTAAAATCACTAAAACGTTTACATCAAGAACTGAAATGCATATCCGTGACAAAGCTTTTCAAAAGTGATAAAATTGAAATAACTGGGGAAATCCCTGAATAAAATTAAGGAGATGTTTAGAATAATGACTTCAACTAAACAACACAAAAAAGTTATCCTTGTCGGTGATGGTGCTGTAGGTTCATCTTACGCTTTTGCTCTTGTTACTCAAGGAATCGCACAAGAACTTGGTATTATTGAAATTCCTCAATTGTTTGAAAAAGCAGTTGGTGATGCCTGAAGACCTTAGTCACGCCCTTGCATTTCACTTCACCTAAAAGAAAAATCTATGCAGCTCAATACGATGACTGTGCAGACGCTGACCTTGTTGTTATCACTGCAGGTGCTCCTCAAAAACCAGGTGAAACTCGTCTTGACCTTGTAGGTAAAAACCTTGCTATCAACAAATCAATCGTAACTCAAGTTGTTGAATCAGGTTTCAAAGGTATCTTCCTTGTTGCTGCTAACCCAGTTGACGTCTTGACTTACTCAACTTGGAAATTCTCTGGATTCCCTAAAGAACGCGTTATCGGTTCAGGTACTTCACTTGACTCAGCTCGTTTCCGTCAAGCACTTGCTGAAAAATTGGATGTTGATGCTCGTTCAGTCCACGCCTACATTATGGGTGAACACGGTGACTCTGAGTTCGCTGTTTGGTCACACGCTAACATCGCTGGTGTAAACCTTGGAACAATGGCTTTGCAAAGACACTCAAACCGTGACTCAGATGAAGCTGACATTGATTGAACTGTTCATGTCTGTTCGTGACGCAGCTTACACAATCATCAACAAAAAAGGTGCAACATACTACGGTATCGCAGTAGCCCTTGCTCGTATTACTAAAGCAATCCTTGACGATGAAAACGCAGTACTTCCACTTTCAGTATTCCAAGAAGGTCAATACGGAGTTAAAAACGTCTTTATCGGTCAACCAGCTGTTGTAGGTGCACATGGTATTGTTCGTCCAGTAAATATCCCATTGAACGACGCAGAAACTCAAAAATGCAAGCATCTGCTAAAGAATTGCAAGCTATCATTGACGAAGCATGGAAAAACCCAGAATTCCAAGCTGCTTCTAAAAACTAATTTTGATAGAAATAACTCCTTGACTCATCAGGGAGTTATTTTTTATCTCTATCTTAACTAAACATTTTATGAAGTTTATGTAAAAAACAACATAACTTTAAAAGCTATCATGTCACAGTTTGGGCATAAATCCGAAAAACTACCAATTAGATCTATACTCACGTTACAAAAGTTCTGGAGTAAGCAGTGCTTGACGCACTTGATACTGTCGCATTAAATCGAAAGTAAAAAGTTTTGCCCCATTTTTGCCCCATGGACAAAAAAGCCCATCATACAGGCTAGAAAGCTTAATATGATAGGCTTTTTATTTTAATTAACGTACTGTGCGGATACGCATTGTGTTTGTACGTACAGCTTCTCCAACTGGTACACCAGCTACGATAACGATATCATCACCAGATTGTACAAGACCTGCTTCAACTGCTTTACGTTCAGCAATTTCAAACATATCGTCAGTTGATGATGGAGCATCTGTCAACATTGGGATAACACCCCAGTTCAACATCAATCCACGTTCTGTCAATTCGTCGAATGTCAATGCCAAGATATCAGCATTTGGACGGTATTTAGAGATCAAACGTGCAGTGTGACCTGTCTTAGTAAGAGTTACAACCAATTTAATGTCCATTGAGTTAGTAGCATCTTTAACAGCTGAAGCCATTACTTCTGTCTTAGAGTTACGTTCAAATGAATCTGAGTTCAAACGACCGTATTCGTTAAGAAGAGTTTGAGCGTTCTTGTCGATTGTAGCCATTGTAGTTACTGACTCAAGTGGGTATTTACCGTTTGCAGACTCACCTGAAAGCATTGTAGCGTCAGTACCGTCGATAACAGCGTTGAATACGTCTGATACTTCTGAACGAGTTGCACGTGGTTTTTCAGTCATTGTTTCAAGCATGTTTGTTGCAGTAATAACAACTTTACCTGCAGCATTAACTTTCTTGATGATCATTTTTTGGTAAACTGGAACCATTTCGAATGGTACTTCGATACCCATGTCACCACGAGCAATCATGATACCATCAGCAGCTTCGATGATTTCATCCAAGTTATCGATACCTTGTTGGTTTTCGATTTTAGCGAACAATTGAACATGTCCGTTTCCAGTTTCTTCACAGATTGCACGAACTTCGTTCACATCTTTTGCAGTACGTACGAATGAAATAGCGATGAAGTTGATACCTTGTTCAAGACCAAAGCGGATATCATCGTTATCACGTTCAGCAAGTGCTGGGAAAGGAATTTTAGTGTTAGGGATGTTAACACCTTTTTGTTTAGCAATTACACCATCGTTTTCAACTTCAACTTCAAACTCACGAGTTGCGTCATCTTTAGCAACCACACGAAGACCAAGTTTACCATCGTCAACCAAAACTTGACGACCAACTTCAACATCATCATAGATATCAAGAGCACCAGCAACGTTCAATGCAATCACATCACGAGTTGATTTGATTCCTTGTTTAGTTGCAACACGGATTTTCTCACCAGTTTTGTATGAATACTCTTTAGCTTCACCTTCGAACAATTCTGTACGGATTTCTGGTCCTTTTGTATCAAGAAGGAAACCAACTTTTTTACCTGCAAGTTTTTCAGCAAGTTTAACAGTTGCCATACGCTCACCTTGTTCTTGGTGGTCACCGTGTGAGAAGTTGAAACGGAATGTGTTAGCACCAGCTTCAATCAATTTAGCAATGTTTTTAGCTGAAGCTTCAACATCAAGTTTTTCACCCCAGTATCCGTCATCACCGAATTTTTTACCACCACGGATTTCTACCGCAGGTCCCAAAGTTGCAACGATTTTTACACGTTTGTTCATGATTTTTGTGACTCCTTTATATATATGACCTTTTTGGTCTTATTAACTAAATTATAAATTATGACAAGCTCTTATTCAAGCTAGATAGCTCAAGGTCAGCCTTGTGTGGGTTGTTAACCACAATCTTACCATCTGCAGTAAGGCTAAACAATGCTCCTTCTTCTGCAGTTCCAAGAATTGGGTTTTCAACCATTTTCTCGTTACGAATACCAACCGCAACACCACCGATACCTTCTTTAAGAAGTTTAACAGCATGTGCACCCATACGCGATGCCAAAACACGGTCACGCGCAGTTGGAGAACCACCACGTTGAATATGTCCAAGTTCTGTCACACGAAGGTCGCTTGTATCCCCAGCTTCTTTTAGTTTTTGACCAAATTCAGCTGCTGACATCACACCTTCAGCCAAGACGATAATGTTGTGTTTTTTACCACACTCATAACCACATTTAATGCTTTCTACGATATCTTCAATCTTGAAGTCTTCTTCAGGAATGATGATTTCATCAGCACCAGTTGCGATACCTGCCCAAAGAGCGATATCACCTGCGTTACGTCCCATAACTTCGATAACAAAAGTACGACGGTGACTTGATGATGTATCACGAATCTTATCGATAGCGTCCATAGCAGTAGTAACAGCTGTGTCAAAACCGATTGTGAAGTCAGTACCAACGATATCGTTATCGATTGTACCTGGAAGACCGATAGCTGGGAAGCCATGCTCAGTCAAACGCATAGCACCGTGGTAAGATCCGTCACCACCGATAACAACTACACCTTCAATCCCGTGTTTTTTCAATTGCTCAATCCCTTTAAGTTGCCCTTCAAGTTGAGCGAACTCTGGGTAGCGAGCTGAGTGAAGGAAAGTACCACCACGAGAAATGATGTCTCCTACTGAAGCTGCATCTAGGGGATGAATTTCACCGGCAACCATACCAGCATATCCATCATAGATACCAAACACTTCCATTCCTTCTGAAATTGCTTGACGAACAACTGCTCGGATGGCAGCATTCATACCAGGGGCGTCTCCACCACTAGTCAAAACAGCAATACGTTTCATTTGGTTATGCTCCTTTTTCTTTTAACATTCTTACTGATTATACCACATTTACGTTGAAAATTCTTCTATTTTCCGTAATTTTAGCGATAAATCGTTTTCATAACGATTCCATTCAATTTCGCTTCTAATTCATCAGATTTAACTACAAAATGGTTGGGAGAAACAATCGTTCTCTGTTCCTCTTCATACCTGATGATGACTGGGATTGGGCCTTTATATTGATCTAAAATTCTCGAAATTTCTTGATCCGAATCATGATTTTTCACCTGAATCCAAAAGCGCTCAGCAACTGCTTCTCTTATTTCTTGTGCAATCATTTGCAGACGACCGTCACGTGACTGGATTTTTCCTTTTATATAGTAGAAGGCTCCTTCTCTTACTTCCTGTCCAACCTGTCGATATAAATCTGAAAAGAGGGTAACATCCAATTTTTCTTACTGTCATCCACCTGTAAGAAAGCCATATTTTCACCCTTTTTGGTACGAATTACTTTTATTTTCTGAACTTCAACCAAAATAATAGCGTAGCTATTTTCTGACAAATTTCCAATTGGGGTAATAGGGTAAATAGCCTTACTTGCAATAGCTTGTAAGGGATGTTTGCTCACTCCTACTCCTAGAAGCTCTTGTTCCATGTAGAATTTTTCTTGCTCCGACCAGTCCTCCGAATCTTGCCAACTATAGATGGTCTCTCCAAATAAGCTTCCTAACACTTTCACAAATTCAAATAGATTAGCTAAATTATTGAATACTTTTTGACGATTTTTTTCAAATGAATCGAAAAGACCAACTTTTACCAAAGGTTCCAGCAAAGGAAGTTTCAAATAATTCTCAGGTAGTTTAGCTAAAAAATCTTCAATATTAGAATAAGGTCTATGTTCAATAATCCAAAGCGCCAAATCCTTGCTGAGCCCCTTAATCGATTTCAAACCTAGATAGATAGACTTGTTGGCAATTTTATCGTGATAGGGAATAGTATTGATGGACAATGGGGCTACTTCAAAACCTGCTTCTAAGGCATCTGTTACATAATCACTATTGGCAGAATTCAACATGACCTGATAAAAAATAGCTGGATAATGTGTTTTGAAATAAGCCAATTGGAAGGCCAAGGCTGAGTAGGCATAGGCGTGTGACCTGTTAAAACCATAACCTGCAAACTTCTCCATAACATCAAAAACCTGCTCTGCTTTTTCCGCAGTATGACCAGCTTCTATGGAGCCATGAATAAAGGAAGCCCTCATCTCATGCATAGCAGAGGCATCCTTTTTACCCATAGCTCGACGCAAAATATCAGCCTTCCCAAGACTAAATCCAGCAAATCGCTGAGCAACCTGCATAACCTGCTCCTGATAGAGCATAATGCCATAAGTTGGAGCCAAAATATCCTCAAGTGCTGAATCTAGAACCGTCACTTCTTCCTGCCCATGTTTTCTTGCCACAAAATTATTGATGTAGTCACTAGCACCTGGTCGATTTAGGGAAGTAGTTGCTACGACATCTTCAAAACAGACTGGCTGAACACGCTTGAGCAAGCGAATGGCACCAGGTTGCTCAAATTGAAAGATACCTTTTGTATTACCAGAGGCAAATAAAGCTAACGTTTCTTTATCTTCCAAATCAATCTCGTTGATAACTATCTTAACACCTTCTGTTTCAGCAAGCAACTTTGCATCTTCTGGACAAAGGTCAAATTTCGTAGCCCCAGAAAATCCATTTTCAAAAGTCCACTAGCTTCAACTCCATGAGCATCATACTGAGTCAGTGGAATTTCGTCACCATGCTTTAGAGGGATGTAATTGGTCAAATCTTGGTCACTGATTACAACACCAGCCGCATGGACAGAGGTTTGTCTTGGATAGCCCTCTATCTTGCAAGCAATTTCAAAGGCTTTTTGATATTCTAGCTTACTATTGATTTGCTGACGAAACTGAAGGTTCCCTTCATAGGCTGACTTAAGATTATCACGAAAACTGATTTTCTTGGTAATTGCAGATAATTCATACTCTGGCACACCAAAACGTTTTAAGACATCTCGAAGAGCTTGCTTAGCACCAAAAGTAGAAAAGGTAACGATTTGAGCCGCATGTTTACTGCCATATTTATTACCAACATATCTGATAAAATCTGGACGATAAATATCAGGAATATCGATATCAATATCAGGCATAGTATAACGTTCACGATTGAGGAAGCGTTCAAAAATCAGATTCTTCTCTACTGGGTCAATCCCTGTAATGTCTAAAGCATAGGAAACCAAGCTACCTACTGCAGAACCCCGTCCCATTCCCATATAATAGCCATTCGAACGTCCAAAACGCAACAAATCCCAGACAACCAAGAAATAATCGTCAAAGCCCATATCATGAATAACAGCCAATTCTTGGTCTAGACGGTCTTGATATTCTTTACCAGTCACCCCCTTCTGAACAAGCCCCAATTCAGCGCGTTCTCTCAACTCTTCTACTGCTGGTCTAGCAGGATTAAAGCGAGGCAGTTTTAGACTAGTATCCAAGTCATAAGAAATGCCTGAAATAAGCTTTTCTAAATTGTCCAAGGCTTGAGGAAAACGTTCTTGGAATAGTTTCTCTAAAGAACTTGCTGATATAAAGACATCTTGTCGTGAGCGCAAGGGAACTTCTCTAAGGGAGAGATTTTCTTTAATCGCTGTTAAAACTTGCAGAATTTCTCTATCCTTACTTTCAAAGGCATTGACCCGACATAGTGGCAAAATTGGATGGTGAAATTCGCTGGACAGTGTTTCTGGGTAAACCCCTATATAGTAATCACAGCCTAGATTTAACAACTCAAGTTCTTCAAAATAAGGCACAATTACAGCAATATCTTCAAGATACTGAGACAGAACCGACCAAGTTTTCTCCCCCTGCATCTTAGCTGTTGAAAGTTTCATCAACTGCTGGTAGCCCACACTAGATAGAGCTAAAAAGCGCAGATTCACATCTTTATCATCTACAAGGACATTCATTTCAAGCCCTAACAAAGGATGAATTCCATATTTTTTTGTAACCTCTAGAAAGTCGAAAGCCCCATAAAGATTGTCAATATCCATCATAGCCAGATGAGTGTATCCATAGTCTTTTGCTACTCTCACATACTTGTCAATTGAAATGACACTCTCCATAAAACTATAGACTGTTTTTGTATCTAGTTGTGCGATCAATTTACACTTCTCCTCTATCGTTCTCACTATATTATACCATTTTCTTTAAATTTCTATTAGTATTACTGATGCTTTAATATCTAATAACTCAAATCATAGTTGACTAGACGATCCTTGCCCGATTTTTCAACAGCATCGCTAATATTTTTTTGTATTTAAGCTTATCATTTTACATGTTTATTTCATAAATACTTATTTTTTTATTTATTATAATTTCTGTTAATTTTTTTATAGTTTCTTTTTCTCTCTATTTTTTTGATATAATAACCTCAATATATTTCATAAATAGGAGGTTTTATGCGTTTTAATCAATACAGCTATCTTAAAACTTCATCAACGCAGGCCCTGAATGATTTAGTTTCTTTAGGTTTCAACCTAAAACCTACTGATTCAGAAAAAAAGCAATTTGAGGACTTTATTCGTAAAATTTATTTCACATGTCAAAATACAGATTATCCCTTGTCTATACTTTCTTCAGATAAAAAAACTGACTTACTGACATTTTTCAGTCAGACAAAGAACTGACTGCAGATATTTTCTATACTGTAGCCTTTCAACTTTTAGGTTTTTCTTATTTGGTTGACTTTGAAGACAGTGATGTTTTTTGTAAAGAGACTGATTTTCCCATTGTATATGGTGACTTGATTGAAAATCTCTACCAGTTACTCAATACTCGCACCAAAAAGGGAAATACTCTTATCGACCAACTTGTTAGTGATGGTCTTATTCCTGAGGATAATGACTATCACTACTTTAACGGCAAGAGTTTGGCTACTTTTTCTAGCCATGATGTCATTCGAGAAGTCGTTTACGTTGAGTCTCGTGTGGACACTGACCAGAAGGGGCTACCAGACCTAGTCAAGGTCAGCATTATTCGTCCTCGTTATGACGGGAGAATCCCTGCTATCATGACAGCTAGTCCCTACCATCAGGGAACAAATGACAAGGCGAGCGACAAGGCTCTCTACAAGATGGAGGGCCAACTTGAGGTCAAACCTGCTCACAAGATTGAGCTAGAAGAACCTCAACTAAATCTCGTCCAACCTCAAGGCCAAGCTGAGCTTGTGTCAGAAGCTGAGGAAAAGCTAAGTCACATCAACTCCAGCTATACACTCAACGACTACTTCCTTCCACGAGGTTTTTCTAATCTCTATGTTTCAGGTGTTGGTACCAAAGATTCTACTGGTTTCATGACTAATGGCGACTACCAGCAAATCGAGGCTTATAAAAATGTCATTGATTGGCTTAATGGCCGTTGCCGCGCCTTTACCGACCATACGCGCCAGCGTCAAGTCAGGCTGACTGGTCAAATGGAAAAGTAGCCACAACTGGACTTTCTTATCTAGGTACCATGTCCAATGGTCTTGCTACTACAGGTGTCGAGGGTTTAGAGGTTATCATTGCTGAAGCAGGTATTTCTTCATGGTACAACTACTACCGTGAAAACGGTCTGGTGACCAGCCCAGGAGGTTATCCAGGTGAGGACTTTGACTCCCTTGCTGAGTTAACCTATTCTCGTAATCTCTTGGCTGGCGACTATATCCGTGGCAATGAAGCTCACCAAGCTGACTTAGAAAAAGTAAAGGAACAACTGGGTCGCAAGACCGGCGACTATAACCAGTTTTGGCATAATCGCAACTATTTGCTCAATGCTGATAAAGTAAAGGCAGAGGTTGTCTTTACCCACGGTTCTCAGGATTGGAATGTCAAACCACTTCATGTTTACCAGATGTTCCATGCTCTTCCTAGTAATATCAACAAGCACCTCTTTTTCCATAATGGCGCTCATGTTTACATGAACAACTGGCAGTCCATTGACTTCCGTGAGTCCATGAATGCCTTATTGACTAAGAAATTACTGGGACAGGAATCGGATTATCAACTTCCTACTGTTATTTGGCAGGACAATACTTCTCCTCAGACTTGGTTATCACTTGATACCTTCGGTGAGCCAGAAAACTTTGAAACCTTCTCACTTGGGCAAGAAGAGCGAGTCATTCAAAACCAATACTCAGATAAGGATTTTGATCGTTATGGTAAAACCTACCAGACCTTCAATACGGAACTTTATCAAGGAAAAGTCAATCAAATTATAATTGACCTTCCTGTGACCAAAGATCTTCACTTGAACGGTCGAGCTCAACTCAATCTTCGCATCAAATCCAGCACAAACAAGGGTCTATTATCAGCCCAACTTCTAGAATTTGGAGCAAAAAAATACCTACAACCTTATCCAGCTGTTTTAAGTGCTAGAACCATTGACAACGGTCGCTACCACATGTTGGAAAATCTTAACGAATTGCCATTTAGACCAGATTCACAACGAGTCGTGACAAAAGGCTATCTCAATTTACAAAATAGAAATGATTTACTGTTAGTAGAGAATATTACTGCAGATGAATGGATGGATATCCAGTTTGAACTGCAACCAACTATTTACAAGCTAAAAGAAGGAGATACTCTTCGTTTAGTTCTCTATACTACTGACTTTGAAATCACCATACGTGACAACACCGCTTACCAGCTGACTGTTGATCTTGAACAGTCTAGTCTTATCCTACCTTGTCAAAAGGTAGAATACTAGACTTTCAATATGAAAGATTTCCACTTGAACAGTCAAACTACACATAAACTTGGTATCAAATTCAATCCCGATATAGGCTTATGATAAGTCTACACGGGAGCTTGGACAAAATATACTAAAACCCTAACCAACATGTGTACTCATTAATAATACTCGCTACCACACCACATGTTGGAAAATCTCTGTGAATTAACATTAATCGTAAATTCACAAGAAGTCGTGACAAAAGGCTACCCTAATTGAATGATTTACTGTTAGTAGAGGACACCAATGTAGATAAACGGATAGATAGCCAATTCATCTGCACCCGACTAGTGACAAGTTAAAGGAAGGAGATTCTCTCCGTTTATTCCTATACTACTGACTTTGAATTCATCATACGTGACAATACCGCTTACCACCTGACTGACGATATCGTTCAGTCCACGCTTTCTGTACCTAGTACAAGGAGTAACATTTTATGAATAAATCTGAACACCGACACCAACTCATACGAGCTCTTGTAACGAAAAACAAGATTCATACCCAAGCTGAGCTACAAGCTCTTCTTGCTGATAACGACATTCAAGTTACACAAGCTACACTTTCGAGAGATATTAAAAGCATGAACCTTTCAAAAGTACGAGAAGAAGACAACTCTTACTACGTACTCAATACAGGTTCTATCTCAAAATGGGAAAAACGTCTCGAAATTTACATGGAAGATGCTCTTGTCTTGATGCGCCCAGTTCAACATCAAGTCCTGCTAAAAACCCTTCCTGGACTTGCTCAATCCTTTGGTTCTATCATTGATGCTTTGAGCTTCCCTGACGCTATCGCTACCCTCTGTGGCGATGATGTCTGTCTCGTCATCTGCGAAGATGCAGAAGCTGCTCAAAAATGCTTTGAAGAATTGAAAAAATTCGCTCCACCATTTTTCTTTGAAGAATAACAAAATTCCGTGTCTGATGTGGCACGGAATTTTGTTATATTCTTTACTGAGATGGATTTTCTTTTTTAGTTCGTGCCAATCTCAGGGCACGATTTGGATTGAGACGATTAAATAGTTCTTCCAATTTCTTTTCATTCCAAACGTCTGCGGCAGAAACAAAATTGCCATCCGCATCTCGGAAAGATATCGGTTTATCTCCCATATCAATCTCCTAGTCTACAAATTCAAACTCAAATTTACCAATTCGGACCAAGTCACCATCTTTAGCACCACGCGCACGAAGGGCTTCATCAACCCCCATACCACGAAGCTGGCGAGCAAATTTCATGACTGATTCGTCACGATCAAAGTTGGTCATATTAAAGAGTTTCATCAGTTTTTCACCAGAAAGTACCCATGTTGCATCGTCATCACGACTAATTTCAAAGGCTTTTTCTTCCTCGTCAAATCCATAGTAGGCTTCTTCTTCCATATCTGACTCGTCGTAGAGCAAGAATTCTGGTGTCTTGTCTAACAATTCAGCTGTAGCATCCAAAAGCGTAGCCAAACCTTGCTTGGTCAAACCAGATATTGGGAAGATAGCTGGTAACTCTTCAAATTCATCATAGTTTTCAGCTAATTTTTTCTTGAATTCTTCAAGATTTTCCTGACTCTCAGGCATATCCATCTTATTGGCTACAATAATCTGTGGACGCTCCATGAGACGGAGATTGTATGATTCCAGCTCTTTATTGATGGCAAGATAATCCTCATATGGATCACGCCCTTCGCTAGCTGACATATCAATGATGTGAAGGATGACACGTGTACGCTCAATGTGACGGAGGAACTGAGTTCCCAAACCAACACCTTGACTAGCACCTTCAATCAAACCTGGTAAATCAGCTACTGCAAAGGATTCACCTGATTGGGTACGAACCATTCCTAGATTTGGCACAATAGTCGTAAAATGGTAGGCACCGATTTTTGGTTTAGCAGATGTGATAACACTTAAAAGTGTTGATTTACCTACAGATGGGAATCCTACTAAACCGACATCTGCCAAGATTTTTAGTTCCAATTGTAACTCACGTTCCTGACCTGGTTCTCCATTTTCAGAGATTTCAGGTGCAGGATTTTTTGGTGTCGCAAAGCGGATATTTCCACGTCCACCACGACCACCGTGGGCAACGATAAATTCTTGACCGTGTTCAATCAAATCTGTCAAGACCTTGCCAGTCTCTGCATCACGAACAGTCGTACCTTGTGGCACTCGAACTCTAAGGTCCTCGGCACCACGACCATGCATCCCTTTGGTCATTCCTTTCTCACCAGAATCAGCCTTGAAATGGCGATTGTAGCGGAAATCCATGAGGGTACGTAGTCCTTCGTCTACAACGAAGACCACATTGCCTCCACGACCACCATCACCGCCCCAAGGACCGCCATTAGGGACATATTTTTCACGACGAAAGGCAACCATGCCATCGCCACCATTACCAGCCTTGACCTTGATCTTGGCTGTATCTAAAAACATACTCATTTTTTCTTCTCACTTTAAAAAAGGGCTGGGAAATCCCAGTCACAAAATTTTCTTGAATCTATTTTATAGATTGCTGAGGGCACCAATTGCAGTTGCAAAAATACCCAAAATACTTGCTAATAGCATAATAACTACGATAATTAAAGTTAATTTCTCAAAAAAGGTTTTTTTACGATTTCCATTATCTCCAAATGCCATTTTTCTCTCCTTCGTTACATTCTATTTTCTATTATCTTAGCATGAATTCAGCTAGTTTTCAATAGTCAGTTGATACAGGTGCTATAATCCATAAAATGATATAAGCTACAATCCCAGCTCCGTAACAGCAAGCAAGAACACCCCATATTACGCGAACGATAGTTGGATCCATATCAAGATAATGGGCCACTCCGGCACAAACACCCGCAATCTTTTTATCAAGACTACTTCTCATTAATTGTTTTTTCATGGCTGTTCCTCTTTCTATTCCTCATGGTCTTTCCAATAATCTCTTATGCTGATTAACTGCGTTTTTGAAGCCTTCAGCATGCGTCTAGAGCCTTTTACGGGCACAGCAACCACCTGTTGGGGTAGATACAAAACTGTCTTAAAGATACGCTGACTGACCGTATCATCTTTAGCCAAATCTTTCTGGAAGTTATTTGAAATGATGGCATCCAGATAAAACTCATGCACTCGTTTCCCAAAGTTCTCAGCTGAAATCTCGTACAACTTCTCTGATAAAGTATGCTCATTCATATCTGGCGTTGCAATCAAGGCTTCTAAAATAGCTCCAGCTAAATCATGTTCACCGTAATACAAGGTTCCAAACATTTTATCACTGATGAGATTGTCCAGATAAGGATTTCCATGAGCAATGACAGGCGTTCCACTGGCTAAGCTTTCCAAGTAGGTCAAACCTTGCGTTTCACTTGTTGATGCTGAAATGAAGAAATCTGCTGCCTTATAATAAAGAGCGGTCTCGCTAGGAGCAATCATCCCTGTAAAGATGACTGAGTCTTGAATCTCTAGTTTCTTGGCTTGCTCTTTGAGGTCATCCAGATAAGGACCATCCCCAGCTACCACCAGTTTAACCTTGTCTTCTTCTTTCAGAACTTCTGCAAAGGCTGCTAAAACTGCTTGAATATTTTTTTCATAGGAAATCCTAGAAAGACTAAGCAACATCTGTTCATCATCTTGAATTCCTAATTTACTACGTAGTTCTTTTTAGATTTTTCTTGCTGGATTTCTGGACGCTCAAACTTGGCTAATTCAATCCCAGTCGGAATGACCCGTTTTTTTCCACCTTAACCTTATAGTTAGATAGCAAATCACGGACAATCTCACTCGGGCAAATAACCCCATCCACGTCATGAAGGAAACCTCTGACTAGGTACTTGACCATACTCGGACGAATCAGCATCCCCTTAGCAATATAATGCACATAGTCTTCGTACTGAGTGTGATAGGTATGGATAACTGGAATCTTCAATTCACGCGCAATCCAAATCCCCAACAAGCCAAGAGAAAATTCTGTCTGAGTATGGATAATATCTAACTGATACTGTTTGGCAATTTCAAGCGCCTTGCTAAAGCCTCGATAGGCAAAGCGGCGATCTTTAAATGCAAAGAAGGGAACACTTGGAATGCGGATAATTTGCCAATCTTCATAACGATTGACATCCTTATCTGTCGTCGTAAAGATAAAAACAGCGTGCCCCTGCTTTTCAAGCTCTGTTTTCAAGGTTCGAATACTGGTCGCAACACCTGAAACCTGAGGAAAATAAGTATCTGTAAATAAACCAATTCGCATAGATTACCTCACTTTTTATTTTCTCCCTAAAGCCGCTTGTTTCTCATAAAAGTCTAACCAGATTTGTAACAGATGCTCTTCTGAATACTCTCTAGAAATATTCTTAGCTTTTTCTTTCAAATCTTTTAAAGCAGCAGGATTCGCTTGATATTCCAGAATAGCTTCTTTCATCTCTTCTCTATCTGCTGTCGCCCGATAATTTCCCTCCAAAATTACCTTATAAAGATCTAAATCACGCAACATAATAGGAGCTTCACAACTGGCAGCCTCTAAAATCGTCATCGGAAAGAGCTCATTATAACTAGGAAGCAAGAAAAGATCCGCTAGGGCATACAACTCACGCATCCGCTCTGGTGAGACAATTCCTGGAAAAATCAAATTTTTAGGGGGATTCTCCATGATTTTCTTGTAACGTTCATAACCGTCTGTCATACCACCAAAAGAGAAACCACCGGCCCAGATAAAGGTAATCTGAGGCAATTCCTCAGCCAGACGGATAAAATCGTCAATCCCTTTGCGCTTCTGAACTTGACCAGCACCTACTACGATAAACTGATTGTCACTAAGACCTAGCTCTGTACGCAGTCTCGCTACCTCTTCCTGTGGAAGAGGATGCCATTTTTCCTTGTTTACAAAGTTAGGAATATAAGTCACTTTTTCACGTGGAATACCAGCTGCCACCAAATCCTCAATAAACATCGGATTGACCACAACCAAGTGCTCCATCCGGTTGTAAAAAGAAAATACATAGCGTTTCACAATTCCCTTTAAGAAAAATGGAATTTTCAAACTCCCCTCAAGTGTATCAGGCAAGAAATGCACATAGCCAATTTTCCTTCCTGAGCGTTTCTTTTGGAATGTTGATAAATAATAGGGGAAATCAATTGTATGAAAGTGAGTCACATCTGCCTCTATTGGAAGATTTTCTGTAACAATCAATTGGTCCTTGGCATCACGGTGAAGAAGACGAACTAATTCACGGTAGGCACCTGAAACGCCTTGTCCTGCTACTTTCTCACTTGAACTCAACATATTGATGCGTAATTTCTTTTTTTCCATAACTACTATTATATCATTTTCTTTGAATAAAATCAGCAAAAGAAAGGAGAGACTAGAGGAAAAGAGGGGAAATTTCCTCGCTCTTCCAATAGTCTCTCACATTCTTTTATCTATTTACTTAATGCCTAAGGCAATGCGGGCATAGCGACTCATTTTTTCAACCGTCCAGGCTGGATACCAGACTAATTTGACCTCAGTATCCGTTACTTCTGGAACCTCTGTCATGGCATCATAAATCTGATCCGTCAAAAGATCTGCCAGGGGACAACCCATAGTTGTCAAAGTCATATCAATCTCTGTTTGCCCTGTGTCACCGTCAAAACGAATCTCATAGATCAAACCAAGATTGACAATATCGATTCCCAACTCAGGATCGATGACTTCTTCCAAGGCTGTTAAAATGCGTGTTTTGATGTTTTCGATTTGCTCTTCTGTATAAGCCATATTTTCCTCACTATTAGTCTTCAATAAAATCACGAAGCGGTTTGCTGCGACTTGGTTGACGAAGTTTTCTCAAAGCCTTGGCTTCAATCTGACGGATACGCTCACGGGTTACATTAAAGACTTTACCTACATCTTCAAGGGTCCGCATTTTACCATCATCTAGTCCAAAACGTAGACGCAAGACGTTTTCTTCACGGTCTGTAAGAGTATCCAAGACCTCATCCAGCTGCTCACGCAAGACGATACGAGTTGTGTAGTCCACTGGATTTTCAATCACTTCATCTTCGATAAAGTCCCCAAGGTGGCTATCATCCTCTTCACCGATTGGTGTTTCAAGCGATACTGGCTCTTGGGCAATCTTCAAGATTTCACGTACCTTGTCAGGAGTCATATCCATACGTTCAGCGATTTGTTCTGGCGTTGGATCTTGTCCCAATTCTTGAAGGAGATTACGTTGTTCACGAACCAATTTATTAATGGTTTCAACCATGTGAACAGGGATACGGATGGTACGAGCTTGGTCCGCAATAGCACGAGTGATAGCCTGACGAATCCACCAAGTTGCGTAAGTTGAGAACTTGAATCCTTTAGAATAGTCAAACTTGTCAACCGCCTTCATCAAGCCCATGTTCCCTTCTTGAATCAAGTCAAGGAACTGCATACCACGGCCGACATAACGCTTGGCAATGGAAACAACCAAACGAAGGTTGGCTTCCGCAAGACGTTGTTTGGCTTCGATATCACCAGCTTCAACTGCTAGTGCCAATTCTTTCTCCTCTTCATTGGTCAAAAGAGGTACGACCCCGATTTCTTTCAAGTACATACGGACAGGGTCATTGACCTTAGCAGAAGTTGAACCAATCAAATCCTCATCGCTGAGTTCTGGTTCTTCTTCTGCACTAAGAACACGCGCACTTGGATTTCCTTCGTTATCTGTGATTGAAATTCCTGCATCCTGGATTCGTTGCAAGAGATCTTCAATCCCATCAGCATCCAAGGTAAAAGGAACAACTAGACTAGCATTGATTTCATCGTCTGTTGCTGTCCCTTTTTGTTTATGATTACGGATAAATTCTGCTACTTGTACGTCAAATGTTGTTACTTCTTTTTGTTTTGTTGCCATTATTACTCCATTCTTCTCTTTTGGGAAATTAAACGTTCCAATTCTTCTAGGGCTGTGTCTGTATCTCCTACATGGCTAGCTTCCTGCACCTTCTTTTTGATTCTCATATTGTCCTGATTCAAGAGAGCCTTGTTTCGAGTCATTTCTACTTCACTTAGTTCCTGCGGTGACATCTCAGCAGGCAAATCCTGACCTAAGACTTGATACCAGGCTCTCTCAACTTCCTCTGTCTGTTCTGCTAGAACTTCTGGAGGAAGATTTCCATACTGGCCAAGCAAGCCATATAAGACCTGAAATTCAGGTGTATCAAATGCAAAGTCTTCTCGCAAGCGGTAATCATTCAAAATAAGGGGAGATTCCATCATTCGATAAAGTAGATGGGCTTCTGCCCTCATAATAGCCGATAACTGCTTGGTAACAGGCATAGTGATTGGCGTCGGTCTGGAAATTCCTTCCATGCGATTCTGCCTTTGTGCCTGACGGCTTTCATTAACAATCTGCTCAATCTGGGCATAATCAAAGGACGCCAAACTGTCAGCTAAAATATGAATATAACTGTTTTGAGCAGTGATAGACTTTTCTTGAACAATCAAGGGAGCTATTTTTTCAATAAACTCAATCTGAGCCTGCAGATTTTCACTATTTTCAGGTTTGTACTGGTGAATGTAGAACTCAATCGGACTAATACGAGTTTTCGTTAATAAATAGGCCAAGTCTTCTGGTCCATTTTTTTGTAGATACTCATCTGGATCCAAGTTATCAGGCATGCTGATGATCTGCACAGGCATATCACCAATTTCGTCCAGCGCTTTCAATGTCGCAGCTTGCCCAGCCTTATCACCATCATAAACAAGAACCAACTTCTTCGTTAGCCTTTTCAGATGCTCAACATGCTCTCGACTCAAGGCTGTTCCCATAGATGCGACAGCGTTTTCGATTCCAGCCCGATAGGCTGCAATGACATCCATGAATCCTTCCATCAGATAAATCTCACTGGCTTTTCCAGAAGATTTTTTAGCCCTATCCATATGATATAATTCGTAACTTTTGTTAAAAATTGCAGTCGATCGGCTATTTTTATACTTAGAAGTTTGTGAATCCGTTTTCTGCCAGATACGACCTGAGAAGGCAATAACCTTTCCTTGGTCATTTGTCAGGGGAAACATAATGCGATTGTGAAAGGTATCTACAAATTGATTAGCATCCGAGAGATAAAACAGTCCTGAATCTAGGAAATCCTCTTCACGATACTGAGCAGACAAACGTTGATAGAGATAGTTTCGCTCTGGGGGTGCCAAACCAATCCGAAAATGCTTGAGCACTTCATCTGTCAAACCACGCTGATAAAGGTAGTTTCTGGCCTCCTCCCCCATGGTTGTTGTCATGAGAATAGCATGATAAAATTTGGCAGCATCTTCATGCATATCATAAAGAGCTTGGTGGGGTGAAGCTGGCTTCTGCTCACTATAAAGCGGTTTCCACCTCTATCCCAACACGCTGACCTAAGATTTGGACAGCCTCCATAAAGGGAACCCCTTGGTACTCCTCTATGAACTTAAAGACATCACCTGAGCGCCCACAACCAAAACAGTGGTAAAACTGCTTGTCCTCTACAACGTTGAAAGAAGGTGTTTTTTCACCATGAAAAGGACAGAGCCCTAGATAGTTCCGTCCTGCCTTTTGTAAAGAAATCACATCTCCTATGACTTCCACAATGTTGGCATTGTTTTTGATTTCTTCAATGACTTGTTTGTCAACCATACACAATACCTCCATGTTATCATAGTTTACTTTATATAGTATACTTTATTTCAGAAAAAAAGTAAACCATTTCACTCATTTTCCCTACTTTATTCAAAGAGTTGATAATAATCAGAGATTTTCATTTTTGCTTTTTCTTCTTGGTTCAAATCTTGGATAATTCGTCCTTCTTTCATGACAATTAAACGATTGCCATATTTGAGAGCATCTTCCATATGGTGGGTAATCATAAGCGCTGTCAGCTGATCTTTCTTGACAAATTCATCCGTCAATTCCATCAAGGCCACACTGGTCTTTGGATCAAGGGCTGCAGTATGCTCGTCTAACAAGAGTAATTCAGGACGCTTCAAGGTTGCCATCAAGAGACTCAAGGCCTGTCTTTGACCACCTGATAAGAACTCAATCGGTGTATTCAAGTGTTTCTCAAGACCATTTCCTACTTTCAATGGTCGCTTGAAATTCATCCTTGTAGCTAGCCAGTCGTCTCGGAAACAGTCCTCGTTTTTCACCACGAAACTTGGCAATCAAAAGATTTTCAGCTACTGTCATACGGGGAGCTGTCCCCATCTTAGGATCTTGGAAAACTCGAGACAGATACTTAGCCCGCTTCTCTGGTGAAAACTTGGTAACATCTTCACCCAAAATACGGATGGTTCCACTGGTTAATGACAAGGTTCCTGCAATAGTGTTAAAGAGAGTTGATTTCCCAGCACCATTTCCACCTAAAATCGTGATAAAGTCCTGTTCAAAAATTTCTAAGGAAACATCATTTAAAATAATCTTTTCTTCATCAAAGCCATTTTTAACGATTTTGGTTGCATTTTTTAATTCTACAATTGCTGTCATTTGCTTAACTTGGCTCCTTTCAAGATGGTTTGCTTAAATGTTGGAATCATGAGGCAGACTGCTAAAATCAAGGCACTGTATAAACGAAGGTAACTTGTATTAAAGCCAAGCGCAATAACTGCCCACACTAAGAATTGATAAGCGATAGACCCGACAACAATGGTAACCAGACGTTCTGCCAAACTCAAACTCTTGAAAATAACTTCCCCAATAATCAAACTTGCAAGACCTACAACGATAACCCCAATTCCTCGAGATACATCGGCATAACCTTCTTGCTGGGCAATAAGAGCACCTGCAAGGGCAATCACACCATTTGATAAGACCAAGCCCATAAGCTCCATGCGACCAGTATGAATCCCGAAACTTCTAGCCATATCAGGATTGTCACCTGTAGCAATATAGGCCTGTCCGAGTTTAGTGTCCAAGAAAAAGAGCATGAGAGCAATGACAAGACTGACAAAGATAAGACCTGTTAAGAGTTGATTCAAATCCGAATCAAAAGGCAAAACATCCTGAATTTGCTTGGTTCCAAGCAAGCCTAAATTTGCACGTCCCATAATCAAGAGCATGATAGAGTGACAGGAAGTCATCACCAAAATCCCTGAGAGCAAAGTTGGGATCTTCCCTTTTGTATAAAGAAGTCCTGCTGCCATTCCAGCCAAACAACCTGCTCCTACAGCAACAAGTGTCGCTAAAAATGGGTTCACGCCTTTGGTTATCAAAGTGACAGCAACAGCTCCCCCAAGAGGGAAGGAACCTTCTGTCGTCATATCTGGAAAGTTCAAAATCCTAAATGTCATAAAGATTCCCAGACCTAAAATAGCCCAGACAAATCCTTGAGAAATAATAGATAGTATCATCTGTTTCTTAACCTTTTCTATACGATTTCTATTGTAAAAAATCGGAGGAGATGTCCCCAACTCCTCCATTGTAGATTATTCAATCACTTGTCCTGCTTCTTTTAGAACAGATTCAGGAATCGTAATACCTAGCTCTTGTGCCAATTTTTTATTGATAACTGATTTACCAGTTGAAAAGACATTGACTGGAGTATCAGCTGGTTTTGCACCTTTCAAGACTTGCGCAATCATTTTACCTGTTGCCACACCAAGGTCGTGTTGGTCAACTACAACTGATGCCAAGCCACCTGCTTCTACCATGGCAGTTGCGCTTGGGTAGATTGGTTTTTTAGCTGATTGGTTGCTTGATACAACTGTTGAAAAGGCAGATGCGATTGTGTTATCGATTGGAACCCAGATAGCATCAACCTTGCTAGTCATAACGTTAACTGTTGAAGCAATTTCATTTGTTGAAGGAACAGCAAATGTTTCTACAGTCAAACCTGCTTTTTCAGCATAAGCCTTAAATTCTTCGACCTGTGTTTTTGAATTGTCTTCGCTGCTTGAGTAAAGGGCTCCGATTGTTTTCACATTTGGTGTCAGAGCCTTAATGAGTTCAACTTGTTGTTGAGCTGGATTGTGGTCAGATACTCCTGTAATGTTGCCGCCTGGTTTTTTCAAATCTTTAACCAAGTTCGCTCCGATTGGGTCAGTAATAGCTGCCATGATAACCGGTAGATCTTTTGTTGCACTAGCCAAACCTTGAGCAGCTGGTGTTGCAATACCAACAACCAAGTCATTGCCATTTGCAACCAATTGTTTACTCATTGTTGCAACCTTACTTTGGTCACCTTCTGAGTTCATAAAGTCAATTTTCAACTGATCATCTTTATAGCCTTCTTCTGCCAGTCCATCTTGAATCCCTTTATAAATCAAGTCAAGAGATGGATGGCTCACAAACTGAAGGACACCAACTTTGGCAACTTTCTTTTCGTTCTTAGCTTCTGGTTTATTCATTGAAGAGTAAATCAAGCTTCCTGCTACTAAGACTGCTAATGCAGCGATAATTCCAATTAAACGTTTATTTTTCATTCTATTTCTCCTTTTTAATTCCTTTAAAATACTTCACTTATCTAATACTCTTCGAAAATCTCTTCAAACCACGTCAGCTTCACCTTGCCGTATAGATGTTACTGATTTCGTCAGTTCTATCTGCAACCTCAAAACAGTGTTTTGAGCAGCCTGCGGCTAGCTTCCTAGTTTGTACTTTGATTTTCATTGAGTATAAACAAGCGACGCCATCGTTTTCTTTCCATACTAACCTCCATCAAAAAAGTCCTCACACAAAAAACTTGTGTGAGGACGTCGATGCGCGGTACCACCTCAATTATAGGGAATTTCCCTATCGCTCTGTCTCGCAATAACGAGATGCACTGTAAGGTGTGCTCACCGAATTTTTATGATTTCAAATTCTAAATAACATTCAGCCCAATTTTCATCATCATCACTTATCTGTTTTCAGCTACCACAGACTCTCTAAAAAGTTTATATGATTACTTTTCTGAATGGTTAAATTATATCATTTTTCAACTACTTGTCAAGACTCTTTTAGCATTTTTTTGAACTATTCAAAAACTTCCCCTATTGAAAAGAGGAAGTTTGAAAGGTATCAGCCTGAATTACGCAATCCTGTCGCAATTCCGTTGATGGTTGTATGGATTAATTTTTCTTGATCGCTTGATAATTCTCCACGACGTTGACGTTTAATCAACTCCAACTGGATATAGTTAAGAATATTAAAGTAAGGCATACGGTAATCCAAACTTGCTTTTAGATATGGATTCTCAGCCAAAAGTTCATCATAACCTTCAATAGCCAAGATGACTTCCTTGGTAACTTGCCATTCATTTAGAATAGTCTCATAGATTGCTTTTACTTCTTCATCCTCACACAGTTTGGCATATTCAAAAGCAATGTTCATATTTGATTTTGACAAGACCATGTCGACATTTGAAAGAAGCGATTGGAAGAAAGGCCAATTTTGATACATATCTCGTAGGATAGCGATATTCTCTGGATTTTTATCGATAAATTCCTTGAAGCTTGAACCAACCCCATACCAGCCAGGGAACATGACGCGACTTTGCGACCATGAGAAGACCCAAGGGATGGCTCTCAAACCACCGATTTCAGTAATAGTCTTACGAGCGGCTGGACGAGAACCAATGTTAAAGCTTGAAATAGCCTTGATTGGACTTGACTCGAAGAAATAATCATAGAAATGATCATTACCAAAGACCAAATCACGGTAGATATCGTAACTACGGTCCACTACTTGGTCCATAATAGCTTCATAACGATTTGAGGTATTGGTATCACTCTTCTTCTGAGTAATCATACGGTTAATGGCTGCAGATACTAGCATTTCAAGGTTATAGTAGGCAGCGTCTTTGTTACCGTATTTATTCCCAATTACTTCACCCTGCTCCGTCAAACGGATACGATCCTTGATAGACTTGAGCGGTTGAGATGTGATGGCTTCATAGGTTGGTCCACCACCACGACCGACAGTCCCACCACGGCCATGGAAAAAGGTAACCTTAACGCCAAATTCATCTCCAATAGCAGTCAATTGTTGTTGAGCCTTGTAGAGGGTCCAACATGATGATAGATAACCACCATCTTTATTACTATCAGAGTAACCAAGCATGATTTCTTGGTAGTTATTACGTGAAGCAATCCATTTCTTAGCAAGAGGAAGAGAAAGGTATTCTCTCATGGTTTCTTCTGAGTGGTCCAAGTCCTCAATTGTTTCAAAGAGAGGAACAATTTGGACACGGGCTCTTTCTTTATCAACTAACCCTACTTCTTTTAGCAAGATAGCCAATTCCAACATGTCTGATACGCTGGTTGCATGTGAAATGATAGTCTGACGAATGACATCATCTCCCAACTTATCTTTCAACTTACGAGCAGCCTTAAAGATTGCTAATTCTTTTTCAAGTAACTCTGATTTTTTTCAACGTGAGTGGCAGAAAGAATACGTGGATCTTCTTCTAATTCTTTCAAAAAGAAGCTGGCATTTTTTCTTCTTCACTGAGTTCACTATAATGAGAATGAATACCTGCTGATTTCAAAGAGTTCTGCTACGCAGGCTTCATGAACACTAGAATCTTGACGCATGTCAATAGATGCCAAATAGAAACCAAAAAAAATTTCAACTGCCTGGATCAACTCAACAAAATCACCAGAAATCAGTGCTTCACCCTTATTTTCCAAGAGGGAATCACGAATGGTAATTAAGTCCTTATAAAAATCATTGGCCGTTTCATAGCGAGCCCCAACTTCCTTATCATCAATCAGATAGGTTTTTGTTGCTTGGATTTTTGATTGAATATCAAATAAGGCACGTCGGTAAAGCTCTTTTTCACGATAAATCGAGTTATCCTTGGATTGGCGAGCCATTTCTCTGACTTGCTTGCTCACATTGACTATACTGGTTGAGAGAGAGAATTCACGATAGAGCTGGTAAATCTTTTCATCATAGTAGTTCATGATGACTTCACACTGGGTCATGGCAGATTGTTTCAAGGTATCTGCTGTAACAAAGGGATTCCCATCACGGTCTCCACCAATCCACATTCCCATGGTAATTGGTTTAGGATGTTTTAACTCCAAGCCGTGTTTTTTAGCCAGACGCTTGTACTCAGCAGTCAAATGAGGAACTGCCTTCAGGAATGAACTATTGTAGTATTCCATAACATTCGTGATTTCATTGGTTACTTTCAATTTCTTTTCACGAATCATGTCTGTCTGCATGATAATCTCAATGTAACGACGGAGATCATTATGCCATTTTTCCTTATTAATCAATCCTAATTTCACATCACGATACTTACGCAAAAGGGTATGGATATGATTGGTCAAATCCAGCATACTCTTACGTTGTACTTGTGTTGGATGGGCAGTCAAAACAGGGACAACATTCAAATGTTCTAGAATTTCAACCGCATTTTCTTTTTCTGCAACCATTTTAATCGTTGCTGACAATTTCCCAAGATAATCTTGATCGATATTATTTTGGTGGTTGATTTCATAAGCCAAATCCACGTCTTCTGAAATATTAATCAAGAGGGGCAAGATAGAGAAATAGCGTGAAATATAAGCCATTTCATCATTTGACAGACTCGTAACCAATTGGTTCAAGCCTTGATAATCTTCTTGAGTTGATAATTCTTTCAACTGCATGATTTTTTCAAAAGTCTCTGGTGCAAGCATATTTTTAGTGATATCTTCTAACAATTCTGTTAAAATCAATACTTCTTCTTGCACGACAGCTTTATTACTATAGTTTTCTAATTTTTGAAGAGACATAGGTAATCCTTTCCACTATCAACTCTACATATAGTTTGATGAGTGAGCTTCTAACTCCTCATATAATTGGGCACGTTTTTCACTTGCATCAATATTTAAGACAAAGGCGATGGCTACAGACAAGACTAGGAGACTGTTCCCCCCTTGTGATAAGAAGGGGAAGGTTACTCCTGTCGAAGGAATAATGCCTGAAATTCCACCGATATTGACAAAGACCTGTACCAACATCATCCCCCCAACCCCAATCGCCATCATGGAATTAAAGGGATTCTTAGCACGAATACCGACTAGGATAATCCGTAAAATCAGGAAAAAGACAAGGGCTAAAATCAAGCTGGCTCCCACAAATCCAAACTCTTCAATAACAATTGAAAATACAAAGTCTGTATGTGCCTCTGGTAAATAACCACGTTTTTCTATTGAATTTCCTAAGCCTAGACCAAACCACCCACCATTTACCATGGCAAAGTAGGAATTTGCAAGTTGGTGGCCTGACCCTGCCAAATCGGCAAAGGGATTAAAGTAGGCACTGAAACGCTTAGCAACGTAACCAAATACTGGAACTTTTGAAAACTTATCAACCCCGATCATAGAGATAGCTGATAAGGATAGGGCTGAAACTCCAAATAATACACCGATAAAGACTATAAACCAACGATGAGCAATTCCACTAACTGTATACATAATCAAGGCGACAAGAACTAGGATGGTAGCATTCCCCAAATCTGGGAAAATAGCCAAACTTCCTATCATTACCAAGAGGACAAAACGCCAATCATTAAAAGCTCGAGGAATCCATTGATTTTGAGTTAAAACTTGAAAATCGTAAATACCAATTTCATCCTGTTGTTTTGAAAAACGTTGGGCCAAGTACCAGACGATGATAATCTTCAAATACTCCGCTGGCTGAATGGTCAAAGGTCCTACTGAAATCCAACCATAGGCTCCATTGACTGGCGTACCAATTAAGCGAGCCAGAGCTAAGAGAATCAGCTCAACAAACATAACAATAAATAAAAGTCGTTCTTTTCTTAAAAAATTCAGTTTCAGCTTATATATCAAGACAATCAATATTAAACTAAATATCCAAAACATTCCCTGACTTCGAACCAATTGGAGGGCACTTTTACCTTCTTCGATAAGAATGGCACTGGTTGTAGAATAGACTACAATCAAACCCAAAATAGATAAAAGTAAGTAAGGAACTAGAATAGAATAGTTTAACAGGTGCCTCTTACTAATCTTCATAGTACCACCAATCTAATGAGAACAAAAGAAATTATTCCCAAATTCCGTTTATTTTCTAGTTTTGATTGCTATTATACCATTTTTTCCGAAAGAAAAAAACTCTTACCCTTCAGATAGAAGATTTTCTCATAAGAAAAAGAGCACTTGGCTCTTTTCTGTTTTATTCTTTTGAAGAACTGCTTGAGCTTGAATCTCCACCACCGATGTATTGAGTAAAGATATTTTGGAAGGCTTGGTCTTTAACCTTGATGTTGGCTGCTTGCAATTCTTTTCCGATAATGCTTTGAACAAATGATGCGTCATTTTGTTTTTGAGTCAAGATAACAGTTTTTAATTTTTCTTTGTAGTCATCAATATTAGATGATTTTTCCGTTTTCTTAGTGAGTTTTACAATATAATATTGACTGCTGTAGGCTTGTGTTCCAGTAACACTAATCACATCAGAAACCCCATTCACTTCTAAAGCGAAAGCTGCTTTCTTAACTTGATCTGGTACTTCTGTTGAAGCTGAATCAAAGGTGATTTCTCCACCGTTCGCTTTGGTTTTTTCATCAGTTGAGTTATCTTTAGCTAATTGAGCAAAGTCTGCATCACTAGCTTTTGCTTTTTCAAGAATTTCTTTAGCCTTGTCCTCATTGTCCAAACGAATGATTTGCGCAGTTACATCTGGAGTGTATTCATCAAAGGCTTTCTTATAGGCATCATCTGTCAATTCAGCTTCTGCTGCTTTTTTTAACTGCCAACTCAACTAATTTACTAGTACGAATTTGCGCTTTACGTGTTTCAAGAGTCATTCCTGCTTGTGACAAGACACGTTGGTAGTTCTCACCATATTGTTTTTCTTCTTCGGCAATAGTATCGTTGACTTCTTTGTCATCTACTTCTGAACCGTATTGTTTCTCAAATACTTTTTGGATGGTCAAGTTCAACAAGACTTGTTGGGCTGAAGGATTGCTTTTCACTTGCTCATAAAATTGATGTTCTGTGATGACATCTCCTTTCATGCTGATAAGGTCTGCCCCTTCTGAACCTTTCGAACAAGCTGCTAAAGTTGCTACTGATAATAGTGTAATGGCACCTGCCAATAATTTTTTCTTCATGTCTACTCCTTTGAGATAAGTGTTACCCTATCTATTTTACTATATTTTCTTAAATTTTTCTGAAAATTATTCGCTGTCAGGCAATTGAACATCTGCTACATTTTTACGAAGCATAAGAATGCCGTCTCCCAGAGGAACTAGTGTTGCGGTGAGTCCTGGATTATCTAAGGTTGCGTCAAATAGTCTTTGAAGTCCTCTGTAAATAGTTCGCTGACCTCGACGGACTTCCATTATATCCTTGGCAACATCACCACCTTGGAAAATATCATCCAAGACAACCACACCACCAACTTCCAAATGTTTGAGGATTTCTGGCAGAAAGACGATATATTTAGACTTGGCAGAATCCATAAAGACAAAATCATAGGACTCTGTCAAGGTTGATAAGACATCTACCGCATCTCCTTCTAGGAGAGTAATTTGCTTGCGACTGTCAAATTGAGCAAAATTTTCCTTGGCAAAACCAATCATTTCTGGATTGCGGTCAATGGTTGTAATCTTGGAATTTGGCGCATGTTCTGCCATCAAGAGGGCTGAAAAACCGATAGCCGTCCCAATTTCCAGAATGTTTTTCGGTTGCATGGTTTCCATGAGAAAACGGAAGAAAGCAACCGTTTCATGAGGAATGATGGGAATATTTTCCTTGCGAGCAAAGTTTTCCAATTCTTTCAAGGAACCTGTGACTTGCTTTTGACGCTGGCGCATCAAGTCCACAATTTCTTCCTTGACGACAGGGCGACGCATATTATGGTTAGCATTCTTACTATACGATTCAACCATCTTATGCCAATCCCAATTTTTTAACAAGGGCTTCAAACTCATTCAAACGACGTTCAAAGACTGCAAAGGCATCGTTGAGATAGTCTTCCTTCTCCATATCAACACCAGCTTTTTCTCATGACATTAAGTGGATAGTCAGACTTACCTGCCTTGAGATAGTCGATATAGCGGTCACGGTCTTCTTGACTACCATGGACAATCTTTTTCAGCCAAGGCTGAGGCTGCTGCAAAAGCCTGTTGAATATTGGTATACATAGTAGTTATAGTAGAAGTGTGGAATGCGTGCCCACTCGTATTGGATTTCAGGATTGTCTTCCTTACTCAAACCATAATACTCTTGGTTCAAGTCTGCGTAGAGTTTATTTAAGAAATCGCTTGTCAAGACTTCACCTTTTTGATCCGCTTGGTGAATGGCGTGTTCAAACTCAGCGAATTGAGTTTGGCGGAAAACTGTTCCACGGAAACCGTCTAGGAAGTTATTGAGAATAGCAAAGCGCGTTGCGTCATCTTCCACTTCTTCCAATAATTTCTCCGTCAAGATATTTTCATTGGTCGTTGATGCAATCTCTGCCAAGAAGATAGAATAATCTCCGTAAACATAAGGTTGAGTTTCACGAGTATAGCTTGAGTGCATACTGTGGCCTGTTTCATGAACAAGAGTAAAGAGATTGTCTAGATTGTCCTGCCAGTTAAGAAGCATAAAGGCATTTGTATCGTAAGAACCACCAGAGTAAGCCCCTGAACGCTTTCCTTGATTTTCGTAAACATCAATCCAACGCTCACTGAAGGCACGTTTAACACGGCTCAAGTAATCCTCACCCAAGACTGCCAAGGCATCTTCTGCCTTTTTCAAAGCTTCTTGGTAGGTAAAACTATATTCAACAGATGAAAGTGGTGTGTAGACATCGTACATCTTTAGGTCTGAAATTCCCAGGATTTTTGAACGAAGGTTAAGATAGCGATGCAAGAGTGGCAAGTGCTTGCGAACTGCTGCTACCAAATTATCATAAACACTTTCTGGAACAAAATTAGCCGCTAGTGCTGCATGACGAGCACTCTTATAGTTGCGAACTTTTGCTCGGTAGTTTTGTACTTTAACATTGGTTTGTAAAGTTTTAGCATAGGTGTGTTGGAATTGTTCATAAGTCGCATAAAGAGCTTGATAAGCACCACGACGCACCTCACGATTTTTAGACTCCATCAAACGTGTGTAAGTCCCATGAGATAGCTGAACCTCCTTACCATCATCGTCGAGGACATAAGGGAACACAATATCCGCATTGTCCAAGATAGCGAAGGTTTCACTTGCCGAACCAAAGATTTCTCCAGCGCCAGCCAATAATTCTTCTTCACGTTGTGATAGAACGTGTTCCTTGCCTTGCAAAAGCTTGTCAAAATAGTGTTGATAAACCTGCAATTTTGGTTGAGCCTCTAAAAAGTCAGCATACTGCTCTTCACTGATTTCCATAAATTCAGGCTCATAGAATGAAAAGGCTTGGTCTAGCTGGCTGTATAGAGTCATAGCCTTAGCATAGTACTCTTGATACTTGGCTTCACGTGTATCTTGGTCATTCTTCATATGAGCATAAACGTAAAGCTTCTCCATTTGGCGTTCCATTTCAAGAAAAAATTCAGTAATTTCGAGTAGGCTATCTGCACTATCTAAGAGATGGCCTTCATACTGGGCTACTGTCTCCAATTGTTCTGTTAAATCTTTTAAGGCTTCTTCCCAAGCCTGGTCAGTTGGGTAAATCGTTGATAGATCCCATGTATCTTTTTCATTTATTTCATGTCTTTGTAATACCATTAGATTCCTCCATCCTTTCTATTCTACCATATTTTTTAAGAAATATTGCTGATAAAAGGCTGGTGGATAGAGCATTTGCCAATCATTTTGAGGATTTTCTTGATAATAGGTTTGAAAATACAGATAATAGCGAATCAAATCTTGCTCAATTTGGCAAAAATTACCTACTAGTGGTCGAATTTGTGGATACCATTCTTTTAGCCCATAAGTCAGGAGATTTTCTCCCTTTTTATAGGCTTCTGCTTGTTCTTTCATCCAAATGGGATTTTGATAGTACAGTTGTTGCCGGATATAACGACAGATGTCCTTGTCCTGAGAAACTGTAAAATGAGATATTTTTTGTTTCTTATAGGGAAAACGTAATATCTCCAGTAAACTACCGTGACCATAGGGAAATTCCTTAATCTGATAATGGAGTTTACCTCGGAGATCTTGGTGAATCAGGTATTTGAGTCTTAAAACTTGTTTTTCACTGTCTAATTCCCAAACATAAAAGCCCATGTTTTGACTGAAATAGAGAAAACCTTGTTGTAGACGAGTCAAACGCTCCTTGAGCCACAGTTTTTTTCCCAGCAACCACAGTACTTGGTAACCCTGACTACGATAGCCCTCGCTACGCTCTTTAAGAACTTTTTGAGGCAAGGGACTACATTGAACCTCTAAAGCTAGATTGCCATTTACAAATACATCCGCAATCTGTTTAAGCTCTGGAAGCAGGTATTCTAATTGCACCTCGGCCTCTTTTTTCAACCAGTGATAAAGGACTTCCTTATTTTCCAGATGTTCTGGACTTTCATTTTCAGAGGAAAAATCACAGTCTTTTAAGGTTTTGTGGGCAAAATGGATCCGGACACTTGGTCCTTGACGCAAACGGAGCTGACCTCCACAAGCTGGGCAGGTGTATGCTTGCTTCTCAAGCTTATCCTCTAACACATTTACCAATTCTCCCCTAGCATCTCTCGCAACAAACATGATTTCCCTCCTTTTCTATATTATTCGTAAAAATTAATAATCGTATTTTTAATTATCGAAGATGTGAACTAAGAGATTAGGAAAGTCAAATTAATTTCTAACAATGCTTCAGAAGTCATGTCCTACTATTCCAGTTTCGATACTTTATATAATTGACAAAGAAACAAAATCTCCTAGCAATCAATGGACTACTAGGAGATTTTTTAAAAAATTCTATATAATCTATAAAATCAAATACAAATTTTACTAAAAGATTAGATTAGTTCATATATAAATTATACTTCTTCATCTTCTTTACGACGACGGCCTACAAGACCTAGACCAAGTACTGCACTTGCTGCAGCTGCTACCATAGCTACTGTAGGGTCTGCTGTACCTGTATTTGGAAGTTGTCGATCTTTATTTATTGTAGTTTCAGATATTGGAGTTCTATCTGGTATTTCATCAGCACTGCCGTCATAAGCCGGCTTAGCTGGTGTTTCTTCTGAAATACCATTCACACTTCCTATATATTCTGCAGTTTGTGGTGTAATACCGTTGCCTGCGCTATCTGTACTACTTGTGCCTACTGTTGGGGTTACAGCTTCAATTGCTGCTATACCGTCTGTTTGAGCTGTTGCTACTCCTGCATTGTCAGTTGCTGCGTCAATTGCTTGATTTGCTTTTGTTGCTGCGTCTTGTGCTGCTTGTTTAGCCGCATCTTTTTCTTCTTTCGTTGCGTTTGGAGTACCTTCAAGTGCTGTTAATTTTTCTGCTAATTTTTTCGCTACTTCAGCTTTAGCCGCTGCTTTAACTGCTACTGTTGGGGTTACAGCTTCAATTGCTGCTATACCGTCTGTTTGAGCTGTTGCTACTCCTGCATTGTCCGTTGCTGCGTCAATTGCTTGATTTGCTTTTTGTTGCTGCGTCTTGTGCTGCTTGTTTAGCCGCATCTTTTTCTTCTTTCGTTGCGTTTGGAGTACCTTCAAGTGCTGTTAATTTTTTTCTGCTAATTTTTTTCGCTACTTCAGCTTTAGCCGCTGCTTTAACTGCTACTGTTGGGGTTACAGCTTCAATTGCTGCTATACCGTCTGTTTGAGCTGTTGCTACTCCTGCATTGTCCGTTGCTGCGTCAATTGCTTGATTTGCTTTTTGTTGCTGCGTCTTGTGCTGCTTGTTTAGCCGCATCTTTTTTCTTCTTTCGTTGCGTTTGGAGTACCTTCAAGTGCTGTTAATTTTTTTCTGCTAATTTTTTTCGCTACTTCAGCTTTTAGCCGCTGCTTTAACTGCTACTGTTGGGGTTACAGCTTCAATTGCTGCTATACCGTCTGTTTGAGCTGTTGCTACTCCTGCATTGTCCGTTGCTGCGTCAATTGCTTGATTTGCTTTTTGTTGCTGCGTCTTGTGCTGCTTGTTTAGCCGCATCTTTTTTTCTTCTTTCGTTGCGTTTGGAGTACCTTCAAGTGCTGTTAATTTTTTTCTGCTAATTTTTTTCGCTACTTCAGCTTTAGCCGCTGCTTTAACTGCTACTGTTGGGGTTACAGCTTCAATTGCTGCTATACCGTCTGTTTGAGCTGTTGCTACTCCTGCATTGTCCGTTGCTGCGTCAATTGCTTGATTTGCTTTTTGTTGCTGCGTCTTGTGCTGCTTGTTTAGCCGCATCTTTTTTTCTTCTTTCGTTGCGTTTGGAGTACCTTCAAGTGCTGTTAATTTTTTTCTGCTAATTTTTTCGCTACTTCAGCTTTAGCCGCTGCTTTAACTGCTACTGTTGGGGTTACAGCTTCAATTGCTGCTATACCGTCTGTTTGAGCTGTTGCTACTCCTGCATTGTCAGTTGCTGCGTCAATTGCTTGATTTGCTTTTTGTTGCTGCGTCTTGTGCTGCTTGTTTAGCCGCATCTTTTTTTCTTCTTTCGTTGCGTTTGGAGTACCTTCAAGTGCTGTTAATTTTTTTCTGCTAATTTTTTTCGCTACTTCAGCTTTAGCCGCTGCTTTAACTGCTACTGTTGGGGTTACAGCTTCAATTGCTGCTATACCGTCTGTTTGAGCTGTTGCTACTCCTGCATTGTCCGTTGCTGCGTCAATTGCTTGATTTGCTTTTTGTTGCTGCGTCTTGTGCTGCTTGTTTAGCCGCATCTTTTTTTCTTCTTTCGTTGCGTTTGGAGTACCTTCAAGTGCTGTTAATTTTTCTGCTAATTTTTTTCGCTACTTCAGCTTTAGCCGCTGCTTTAACTGCTACTGTTGGGGTTACAGCTTCAATTGCTGCTATACCGTCTGTTTGAGCTGTTGCTACTCCTGCATTGTCCGTTGCTGCGTCAATTGCTTGATTTGCTTTTTGTTGCTGCGTCTTGTGCTGCTTGTTTAGCCGCATCTTTTTTTCTTCTTTCGTTGCGTTTGGAGTACCTTCAAGTGCTGTTAATTTTTTTCTGCTAATTTTTTTCGCTACTTCAGCTTTAGCCGCTGCTTTAACTGCTACTGTTGGGGTTACAGCTTCAATTGCTGCTATACCGTCTGTTTGAGCTGTTGCTACTCCTGCATTGTCCGTTGCTGCGTCAATTGCTTGATTTGCTTTTTGTTGCTGCGTCTTGTGCTGCTTGTTTAGCCGCATCTTTTTCTTCTTTCGTTGCGTTTGGAGTACCTTCAAGTGCTGTTAATTTTTTTCTGCTAATTTTTTTCGCTACTTCAGCTTTAGCCGCTGCTTTAACTGCTACTGTTGGGGTTACAGCTTCAATTGCTGCTATACCGTCTGTTTGAGCTGTTGCTACTCCTGCATTGTCCGTTGCTGCGTCAATTGCTTGATTTGCTTTTTGTTGCTGCGTCTTGTGCTGCTTGTTTAGCCGCATCTTTTTTTCTTCTTTCGTTGCGTTTGGAGTACCTTCAAGTGCTGTTAATTTTTTTCTGCTAATTTTTTTCGCTACTTCAGCTTTAGCCGCTGCTTTAACTGCTACTGTTGGGGTTACAGCTTCAATTGCTGCTATACCGTCTGTTTGAGCTGTTGCTACTCCTGCATTGTCCGTTGCTGCGTCAATTGCTTGATTTGCTTTTTGTTGCTGCGTCTTGTGCTGCTTGTTTAGCCGCATCTTTTTTTCTTCTTTCGTTGCGTTTGGGTACCTTCAAGTGCTGTTAATTTTTTTCTGCTAATTTTTTTCGCTACTTCAGCTTTAGCCGCTGCTTTAACTGCTACTGTTGAGGGTTACAGCTTCAATTGCTGCTATACCGTCTGTTTGAGCTGTTGCTACTCCTGCATTGTCAGTTGCTGCGTCAATTGCTTGATTTGCTTTTTGTTGCTGCGTCTTGTGCTGCTTGTTTAGCCGCATCTTTTTCTTCTTTCGTTGCGTTTGGAGTACCTTCAAGTGCTGTTAATTTTTCTGCTAATTTTTTCGCTACTTCAGCTTTAGCCGCTGCTTTAACTGCTACTGTTGGGGTTACAGCTTCAATTGCTGCTATACCGTCTGTTTGAGCTGTTGCTACTCCTGCATTGTCCGTTGCTGCGTCAATTGCTTGATTTGCTTTTGTTGCTGCGTCTTGTGCTGCTTGTTTAGCCGCATCTTTTTCTTCTTTCGTTGCGTTTGGAGTACCTTCAAGTGCTGTTAATTTTTCTGCTAATTTTTTCGCTACTTCAGCTTTAGCCGCTGCTTTAACTGCTACTGTTGGGGTTACAGCTTCAATTGCTGCTATACCGTCTGTTTGAGCTGTTGCTACTCCTGCATTGTCCGTTGCTGCGTCAATTGCTTGATTTGCTTTTGTTGCTGCGTCTTGTGCTGCTTGTTTAGCCGCATCTTTTTCTTCTTTCGTTGCGTTTGGAGTACCTTCAAGTGCTGTTAATTTTTTTCTGCTAATTTTTTTCGCTACTTCAGCTTTAGCCGCTGCTTTAACTGCTACTGTTGGGGTTACAGCTTCAATTGCTGCTATACCGTCTGTTTGAGCTGTTGCTACTCCTGCATTGTCCGTTGCTGCGTCAATTGCTTGATTTGCTTTTTGTTGCTGCGTCTTGTGCTGCTTGTTTAGCCGCATCTTTTTCTTCTTTCGTTGCGTTTGGAGTACCTTCAAGTGCTGTTAATTTTTTTCTGCTAATTTTTTTCGCTACTTCAGCTTTAGCCGCTGCTTTAACTGCTACTGTTGGGGTTACAGCTTCAATTGCTGCTATACCGTCTGTTTGAGCTGTTGCTACTCCTGCATTGTCCGTTGCTGCGTCAATTGCTTGATTTGCTTTTTGTTGCTGCGTCTTGTGCTGCTTGTTTAGCCGCATCTTTTTTTCTTCTTTCGTTGCGTTTGGAGTACCTTCAAGTGCTGTTAATTTTTCTGCTAATTTTTTTCGCTACTTCAGCTTTAGCCGCTGCTTTAACTGCTACTGTTGGGGTTACAGCTTCAATTGCTGCTATACCGTCTGTTTGAGCTGTTGCTACTCCTGCATTGTCCGTTGCTGCGTCAATTGCTTGATTTGCTTTTTGTTGCTGCGTCTTGTGCTGCTTGTTTAGCCGCATCTTTTTCTTCTTTCGTTGCGTTTGGAGTACCTTCAAGTGCTGTTAATTTTTTTCTGCTAATTTTTTTCGCTACTTCAGCTTTAGCCGCTGCTTTTAACTGCTACTGTTGGGGTTACAGCTTCAATTGCTGCTATACCGTCTGTTTGAGCTGTTGCTACTCCTGCATTGTCCGTTGCTGCGTCAATTGCTTGATTTGCTTTTTGTTGCTGCGTCTTGTGCTGCTTGTTTAGCCGCATCTTTTTTTCTTCTTTCGTTGCGTTTGGAGTACCTTCAAGTGCTGTTAATTTTTTTCTGCTAATTTTTTTCGCTACTTCAGCTTTAGCCGCTGCTTTAACTGCTACTGTTGGGGTTACAGCTTCAATTGCTGCTATACCGTCTGTTTGAGCTGTTGCTACTCCTGCATTGTCCGTTGCTGCGTCAATTGCTTGATTTGCTTTTTGTTGCTGCGTCTTGTGCTGCTTGTTTAGCCGCATCTTTTTCTTCTTTCGTTGCGTTTGGAGTACCTTCAAGTGCTGTTAATTTTTTTCTGCTAATTTTTTTCGCTACTTCAGCTTTAGCCGCTGCTTTAACTGCTACTGTTGGGGTTACAGCTTCAATTGCTGCTATACCGTCTGTTTGAGCTGTTGCTACTCCTGCATTGTCCGTTGCTGCGTCAATTGCTTGATTTGCTTTTTGTTGCTGCGTCTTGTGCTGCTTGTTTAGCCGCATCTTTTTCTTCTTTCGTTGCGTTTGGAGTACCTTCAAGTGCTGTTAATTTTTTTCTGCTAATTTTTTTCGCTACTTCAGCTTTAGCCGCTGCTTTAACTGCTACTGTTGGGGTTACAGCTTCAATTGCTGCTATACCGTCTGTTTGAGCTGTTGCTACTCCTGCATTGTCCGTTGCTGCGTCAATTGCTTGATTTGCTTTTTGTTGCTGCGTCTTGTGCTGCTTGTTTAGCCGCATCTTTTTCTTCTTTCGTTGCGTTTGGAGTACCTTCAAGTGCTGTTAATTTTTTTCTGCTAATTTTTTTCGCTACTTCAGCTTTAGCCGCTGCTTTAACTGCTACTGTTGGGGTTACAGCTTCAATTGCTGCTATACCGTCTGTTTGAGCTGTTGCTACTCCTGCATTGTCCGTTGCTGCGTCAATTGCTTGATTTGCTTTTTGTTGCTGCGTCTTGTGCTGCTTGTTTAGCCGCATCTTTTTCTTCTTTCGTTGCGTTTGGAGTACCTTCAAGTGCTGTTAATTTTTTTCTGCTAATTTTTTTCGCTACTTCAGCTTTAGCCGCTGCTTTAACTGCTACTGTTGGGGTTACAGCTTCAATTGCTGCTATACCGTCTGTTTGAGCTGTTGCTACTCCTGCATTGTCCGTTGCTGCGTCAATTGCTTGATTTGCTTTTTGTTGCTGCGTCTTGTGCTGCTTGTTTAGCCGCATCTTTTTTTCTTCTTTCGTTGCGTTTGGAGTACCTTCAAGTGCTGTTAATTTTTTTCTGCTAATTTTTTTCGCTACTTCAGCTTTAGCCGCTGCTTTAACTGCTACTGTTGAGGGTTACAGCTTCAATTGCTGCTATACCGTCTGTTTGAGCTGTTGCTACTCCTGCATTGTCCGTTGCTGCGTCAATTGCTTGATTTGCTTTTTGTTGCTGCGTCTTGTGCTGCTTGTTTAGCCGCATCTTTTTTTCTTCTTTCGTTGCGTTTGGAGTACCTTCAAGTGCTGTTAATTTTTTTCTGCTAATTTTTTTCGCTACTTTCAGCTTTAGCCGCTGCTTTAACTGCTACTGTTGAGGGTTACAGCTTCAATTGCTGCTATACCGTCTGTTTGAGCTGTTGCTACTCCTGCATTGTCCGTTGCTGCGTCAATTGCTTGATTTGCTTTTTTGTTGCTGCGTCTTGTGCTGCTTGTTTAGCCGCATCTTTTTCTTCTTTCGTTGCGTTTGGAGTACCTTCAAGTGCTGTTAATTTTTTTCTGCTAATTTTTTTCGCTACTTCAGCTTTAGCCGCTGCTTTAACTGCTACTGTTGGGGTTACAGCTTCAATTGCTGCTATACCGTCTGTTTGAGCTGTTGCTACTCCTGCATTGTCCGTTGCTGCGTCAATTGCTTGATTTGCTTTTTGTTGCTGCGTCTTGTGCTGCTTGTTTAGCCGCATCTTTTTTCTTCTTTCGTTGCGTTTGGAGTACCTTCAAGTGCTGTTAATTTTTCTGCTAATTTTTTCGCTACTTCAGCTTTAGCCGCTGCTTTAACTGCTACTGTTGGGGTTACAGCTTCAATTGCTGCTATACCGTCTGTTTGAGCTGTTGCTACTCCTGCATTGTCCGTTGCTGCGTCAATTGCTTGATTTGCTTTTTGTTGCTGCGTCTTGTGCTGCTTGTTTAGCCGCATCTTTTTTTCTTCTTTCGTTGCGTTTGGAGTACCTTCAAGTGCTGTTAATTTTTTTCTGCTAATTTTTTTCGCTACTTCAGCTTTAGCCGCTGCTTTAACTGCTACTGTTGGGGTTACAGCTTCAATTGCTGCTATACCGTCTGTTTGAGCTGTTGCTACTCCTGCATTGTCCGTTGCTGCGTCAATTGCTTGATTTGCTTTTTGTTGCTGCGTCTTGTGCTGCTTGTTTAGCCGCATCTTTTTTCTTCTTTCGTTGCGTTTGGAGTACCTTCAAGTGCTGTTAATTTTTTTCTGCTAATTTTTTTCGCTACTTCAGCTTTAGCCGCTGCTTTAACTGCTACTGTTGGGGTTACAGCTTCAATTGCTGCTATACCGTCTGTTTGAGCTGTTGCTACTCCTGCATTGTCCGTTGCTGCGTCAATTGCTTGATTTGCTTTTTGTTGCTGCGTCTTGTGCTGCTTGTTTAGCCGCATCTTTTTCTTCTTTCGTTGCGTTTGGAGTACCTTCAAGTGCTGTTAATTTTTTTCTGCTAATTTTTTTCGCTACTTCAGCTTTAGCCGCTGCTTTAACTGCTACTGTTGGGGTTACAGCTTCAATTGCTGCTATACCGTCTGTTTGAGCTGTTGCTACTCCTGCATTGTCAGTTGCTGCGTCAATTGCTTGATTTGCTTTTTGTTGCTGCGTCTTGTGCTGCTTGTTTAGCCGCATCTTTTTTCTTCTTTCGTTGCGTTTGGAGTACCTTCAAGTGCTGTTAATTTTTTTCTGCTAATTTTTTTCGCTACTTCAGCTTTAGCCGCTGCTTTAACTGCTACTGTTGGGGTTACAGCTTCAATTGCTGCTATACCGTCTGTTTGAGCTGTTGCTACTCCTGCATTGTCAGTTGCTGCGTCAATTGCTTGATTTGCTTTTTGTTGCTGCGTCTTGTGCTGCTTGTTTAGCCGCATCTTTTTTTCTTCTTTCGTTGCGTTTGGAGTACCTTCAAGTGCTGTTAATTTTTCTGCTAATTTTTTCGCTACTTCAGCTTTAGCCGCTGCTTTAACTGCTACTGTTGGGGTTACAGCTTCAATTGCTGCTATACCGTCTGTTTGAGCTGTTGCTACTCCTGCATTGTCCGTTGCTGCGTCAATTGCTTGATTTGCTTTTGTTGCTGCGTCTTGTGCTGCTTGTTTAGCCGCATCTTTTTCTTCTTTCGTTGCATTTGGAGTACCTTCAAGTGCTGTTAATTTAGCTTTTTTAGCCTTATCAACTTCTAATTTAGCTTGAGCTTTTTGAAGCAACAAAGTCTGGGCGTTAATATCTGCTTGATTTTTTCGATTCGCTATTTCTACATTGTTAGTTTCTTCATTCAATATTTCTTGAGCCTTAGCTAATTCTGCTTGATAAGCAGCCCATGCTTCAGGTGTATAATCGATTTGATTTAATGTTGCTACCTTAGCTGCCTCTGCCTGCAGATCAGCTTTATACATATTAATCTTAACTGTTTGTTGTGCAACTGTATCACTACCTGTTTTTTTAGTCCCGTTATCAATCAGACTTCCTGAAGTTTGATAAGAAACTGTTCCCTCCAATTGTTTTTCAATTGGTTTGGTAGTTGGCAAACTAAAAGTATACGTTAAAGTCTGTTCTCGTTTAGGGTCCAAATTGTTAAAACCAAGAGTCAAACTAGTTCCATTTAGTTGGGCCGAGCTTGTACCTGTTGTTCCCACTAATGTTGCACCTTCTGGCAACTCAACTCTATACTGATTATTTGTAGAAGTTGAGAATCCTTTATTAACAACTTTTACAGTCACAGTAGTATCCACAGTAGTAGAAGTAGCAGAAGTAGCTGTAGATTCATAAGTAGTCTTCACAACTTCAGATACAAGATAAGAACCGCTAGCCACACGAACATTACTTACAACTCCTCCTGCATTCTCATTAGATGATATAGCTGGTTTATTGAAACTACTATCATAGCTATGATTTCTGTACTTCTATTAAGAGCTGTTTCAAATTGAAGTCTTAATTTTGTTAAGCCTTCAGGAACATTTACAAGAACGGACATTTCTCCCATCGGAGTACCAGCATAACCTTTTTCATACCGACCTAGTACAGCTCCTGTTTCTGGATTTTTAACAACTAGTCTTGCTCCATTATTACCACTATTTATATTTACCGTTGTCCCTCTCCAAGTTACCTTCACCTCTTGGCCACCCACTACATCAATATCTTGATAAATAGGACCAAATTCAGGTTTTGGACTACCACTCCACGATTCTCTTCCTGGATATACTGCTAAAACAGCTCCTATTCCAGAACCTCTGTCACCCGGAAAAGCATCTCCATATTGAGATGCTTTCGCAGTCCAAATAAGAGGAACTGTTGTTGTTGTTGAATTAACAGGTTTCCATCCTGTTAATTTACTTATATCGTTCTTGACAGTAATAGGATCTGATGTTGCAGTTGGAAGTACTGCTCCTTGGCTAGTATCATTAAAATTACCATTTACAATAGCTACATTTGTTGCATTCGTAGCTAGGGGATCTGTGCTTGTTACAGTGCTAGGAGTTGAATCTGTACGGAATGGGTTATTTGTATCCAACGCTTTC
>BNJS01002532.1_pt1 | contig 42702 bp, 66 predicted proteins | sample 8540461 | NCBI WGS metagenome assembly BNJS01 (sample SAMD00202454, study PRJDB9452) | human saliva metagenome | isolation source: human saliva | place: Japan
TATTACGTATTGCTAAAAACTTTGAAGATTATAAAGTTTTGTATTTACTCTAATTCACGGGTTTTATTATCCAATAAAAGCCTCGATCTCGATTATCGTGAATTTTTCATTTATGCATCAGGTAATATGCAGCGTGAATTATTAACCTTAATTAGAGTCATCTTCATGGTCAAACAATGCCATCCTTGGATTATTTGGGTTGCCCACCCCTTTAAAGCCGTTACATAAAACACTCCAATAAAGTCACTGAATGCCGTGAATTATTGGTTCTTTCTTTTGAAGCGATCTTCCGTGAAGACTGGAGTGCCGCTGAACAATTCCGTTTAGATATTTCCGCTCACGAGCGTCACGCCGATGGCATGAAACGTGAAATTCGCTTTGAAACTACCACGCGGCGTAGTTCATGCCGATTGAACGTACCGATTTATTAGGAATTGGTCACACAACAAGTTATCAAATTAGCGAATTACGCAAAAGACATTGCCGGTCGTATGGTTGACGTCACACCCTACATTCCACCCAGATATGTATGGCGAATTTACGAGCGTGTAAGACGCAGCTTAGATGCTACCGAACAAAGCCCATAAAGTGATCGAAGAAATGGATCAATTATTAGAAACCGGTTTCAAAGGTCGTGAATTAAACTTTGTTAACGTCAAATGATTAACGAGTTAGATATCACGCTGAAGACGATACCGATCAGATGCAAACCAAATTAAGAAAATGCTTTATGAGGTTGAAGGTCGTCACAACCCAATCGATGTCACGTGTTCTTATATAAAATTATTGATTGGGTTGTGCGCGCTTTAAGGACCAAGCACAACGAGTCGGTTCACGTACATTGAATTAATGCTGGCTGTCTCACAATTTCTCATTGCTTAGGTCTTTCAATGGAACCACTTTCATCAACACGGCTCATTATTGATTTTCACGACAGCTGTTTTTGGCTTTTTATACTTGAGCGTAGGAGCCAAACGAGGATGTTTCAAATGCAATGGGAACATCCGTTGGCTCGGTGAACAATCACAGCACGCCATTATTATTGTCAAATGATTTTTGAAGCGGCAGGTGCTTGGTCCTTGCCGGTGGCGAAGTCACCGAAAACCAATCAAAAGCGGTGGCATTATCGACACCATGCAATTTGTTGCCGAACCGGAAGTGCTGGTCTTTGGTATGATGTCGGCTTATTCGCTTCAGGCGCATGGTTATTAATTGCCTCCCCGTATGGGCTTTACCGGTATCCACAACCCACTATCGTCGGTGCGATCATCGGTTTTGCTTTGCGTGACTGCAGTGACCGCACTCTGTTGACTGGAGCAACATTAAAATACTATTGTAGGTAGGCTGGTTTATCACTCCCTTACTTGCCGGTCTAGCTTACGCTTATTATTTTATCAGCAGCACAAAAACTGATTTTCGATACAGAAAGTCCTTTTTAGGAAATGCACAAAAATACGGTCCTTACTACATGGGTATCACCATAGCTTTGTGTATCGTGACCTTAAAACAAAGGGTTAAAACATCGCTGGATTGAATTTAAGCAGTACAGAGAACTTACTGATTTCTGCTACACGGCATTATTTTCCACATTATTTACAGCCACTATTTCCGTAGCATCACATTTAAATAGTAAAATGCTGGAAGTTGAGGCCCTCGGCGGCGTAGAAAAGCCTCAGTATTCTGATGTTGATGACCGTTGCGCCATGGCGTTTGCCCATGGTTCAAACGATGTAGCCATCGCGACGTACCTACCCATCTGCGGTTGCTGCCGGCTATTGAAAGCGGCGGTCAGATTGCGTGTTAACAACGTCTCCCTTTGCTTGGTGATTCCTGGCCCTTAGGTGCCGCAGGGATTGTTGTTGTTGGTTTAATTGTTATGGGCTATAGCACGGCAACCATCGGCACCGGCACTACGGATCCTCACACCAAGCCGTGGTTTTGCTGCCCAGTTTGCAAACAGCAACCACCGTGGTTATCGCCTCTGGTACCGGATTGCCGATTTCACCAGCGCAAACCCTTGTTGGTGCGGTATTAGGTATCGGTCGTGCGCGCGGTATCGCAGCCATTAACTTAAACGTTATTCGTAATATTGTTGTTTCTTGCGGTTGCGCCACGTGCGTGCGTTCTTCGCCATTATTATTTATTACCTCTAACAACTATCCATTAATCTCTAGTCTCCGAAAAAGTGCGGTCAATATTTACGTTAGCAAATTTCACCGCACTTTTCGTATAAAGGATTTCCTACGCAAAAGCTTTATCTGGTCGTTTGCGCTATTTTGTTTCACCGTTGGCATGTTCGTGCCGCACAAGGAGAAACAAAACGTACGTCACAGAAAACCTCTCCACGTTTTACGCAAAGGGGCGCTGTGAACAATTTAAAATTGCCGGTACTATCTGCACAGGCGAAGCCGTTACCGTATTAGATAAAAGATCGGCTACACGCTGGTTCTGCGACAGTAAAACCGTGAAGCCCGGATTTTAAGCAGTGAACCCAGTACTAACGCCAGTAGCAAAGATGAAAACTGAGATTAAAATCAATTCAAGAGTTGAGTCTAAACTCAATTGTTTAGATGATTGGCAAAACGCACTGTGTGGGTGGGGGGGGTTTTGGTGGGTTGGTGTTGTGTTTTTGTTAGATGCCGGCAAACGCGAAATTGCCATCATTCAATGGTTCATCTACGGCGGTTCGGTACTTGGCGTGTTGGTTCCTCGGCTTAGTATTACCGCCATTATTGCGCTTAAAACGCCGTCGTCGCGATAGTTGGTCATAATGGCGGAAAAATTTCACGTCTATTTGGAAGTCGGAGGCGCAGTTCGCGATCAGTCTCCTCAACCTTCCCCGTCGTGATCGATTGGGGTGACTGTGGGCGCCACGCCACGTGCTGATTTGTTGCAAATCAAGGTTATCAACAAGTCGGTAAAGACCTCCCGGTTTTTCTCCATCCACAAAACAAAGAAGAGTATGCTTTGGCGCGTACTCGAATGGCAAGCGGGCAAAGGTTACACCGGCTTTATTTGCGATTTTTCCGCTGACATTACGTTAGAAACAAGATTTAGTTCGTCGCGATCCACTATTAACGCCATTATTGCGCAAGATTTAGCCGGCAATTTATACTGATCCATACTCATGGCGTGGAAGATTCAGAAAAACGTGTTTTGCGCCATGTTTCCGCATTTTCGGGAAGATCCCTTTACGAGTTTTGCGGTCTGCCCGGTTTTGCTGCTCGCTATCATTACTTAGGCTTCAACATCGCTGACGAAACGCTAATCACGACCGCATCTTAGTGCGCAAGGCGAGCTGCAAACATCCGACTACCGAGCGCGTTTGGGCAGGAAACCGAAAAGCCTTAAATGACTCCTGAAATTTACTTTGAAATCTTGCGTCAAGTTGGTGGCACCAAAGTACTCTTTCCCGGAATTACGATGCCTTTATGGCGTGCCAAATCCGGCAAATGTCATCGGAAATCGACAGCTTCTGTGCATACGATGGTGGTGTTGCAACAAGCAACATTGCTTTTCAGAACAGGTCGACGTTGGCAGTGAAAAGTGTGGTGCGTTTTTGCCATTTGTCATGACTTCAGGCAAAGCCTGTACCCTAAAACAAACTTACCCCATCAATTACTACCACGAAAAATTAGGCGTTGTACCGACAAAAGCCCGGTGTAAACGTTTAAAAGTACCAACATATTATCAACAACTGGCAAACTCACCTGCGAATATCATTCACATGTTCACAGCGTTTGAGCTACGCCCGGAAACCATTGTAAAACTGTTTATCACTTTTGATGTATGGCGTGTTTTCATTGGTATGCAGGAGTTTCTTCTGTTTGTTTTGCCGATACACGAGTACCGTAAAGGATTTGAACACACCAATACCCTCAACAGGAATTTGCCATCGCCTTGTATCGGGCCGCATTAAAAGTAGATATTCAATCTATTATTGCCGCTGGTTTTGAAACAAAGCATTCGTGATCAACTTAATCGCGGACGGCTTTGCCGTCAAACAAAAACGCCAAGAAATCCTACCGCACTTTAAACCCTAAACTGGCGTTAACGCTTTACGCCATAAAATCGAGCCGTAAAATCAGCGTTATTTTTATCAAACAGGTCATGTATGAAACCATTAAATTTTCTCTTGGATTCTCTTCGTCGGACTGTTATTGTGCGGCTGTACTGTCGATCAGTTAACGCCCTACTGATGTAAAATACATCGAAAAAACAGATCCCACATGGCAACAGCATTTAAAACAGTTACAACAAATCAAAAGTTACCAAGCTTTAGGCCAACTGGGCTATATCAGCACGAAAGAACGTTTCTACCCGTTTTGACTGGCAATACCAAAATCAACAAAAATTAATGTTGAAATTTTTATTCCACGCTCAGCAGCGAAACTCTACAAATTCAAATGTAACCCACAAGGTGACGATTTCCGACAATAAAGGTCGTCAACGTTCTGCAGCTGAGTAAAATGTTACTCAGAGAAATTATCTACATGGATTTCATTGATGAATTTGTTCTTTGCCAGCACAATCCTGAAAGATAACAGACTATTTAGTAGCGGAAAATCATTTCCTCGGTTCTTTACTCATCTCGTTGACGGCAAAACATGGACGGCAGATTATTGTCCTATCACCTCAATCGACAGCCGCTCAATGCCGGAAAATATCTTGTTGAAAACCGAAGGCAAACCCTGAAGATTCGTGTGGATGAATGGAACTTAAAATGAAAAACATACCACTTTCCACCGCACTTTTAGTGCCAGAAATAAATACGCTGAGTTTACCGCGTTTCCTGCGTTCGGCGAAATTAAAATCTGGGTTTTGTATATCAACGAAACGCCCGGATGGTTATCACGAATTACAAATTCGTTTCAATTCTGTGGATTTGGCGATTGGCTATCGATTAAGGTAAGAAAGACGGCAAAATCAATTTAATTTCGCCAATCGCTGATTTGGCACCTGAAGATAATTTGGATTTATCGCGGCACATTTATTACAACAAAACCGGTTGCTCACTCGGCGCAGACTTGCAATTAGATAAAATTCCGCCTATCGGTGGGGGCGTGGGTAGGTTTCCTCTAACGCGGCAACGGCTTCCATGTTTTAAATCATTTATGGAAAACCCATTTAAACACCGAGCAACTTGCCACCCCTTGGTTTAAGCTTTCGCGCAGATAAACCCTATTTTCGTGCATGGCAGCCGCATTTGCTGAAGGCGTAGGCGAAAAATCAATGCATTGCGAACCACCAGAGAAATGGTATTTAGTGATTAAAACCGAATGTGTCTATATTCAATGGCGTGGTTTTTTCCTCTCCCGATTTATCGTGAAATACCCTGATCACTGCATAAATCAAATTATTGTCCGAAGAATACTGTAAACGATTGCGAAAAAGTTGTACGAGATCACTATTCAGAGGTTGAAGAAATACTCGAACTGGTTGGTAGAATATGCTCCGGCAAGATTAACAGTAGAACCGGCGCTTGTGTTTTTGCGGAATCTGATCGGATGACCTGCTCAATCCGTGCTCAAAAACATGCCAAAAGCGTATTTTGGATCTGCTGTTGCCAAAGGATCAAACACGTTTCACCGTTACGCACCATGTTGGAACAGCTTAAAAGTGAAAATCCGCTTTCTCCGTTAACCCCTCACTTATCACCTCCAACACCTGAGGTCAAACTTACAATGCCAGATATTAAACCTTCGCCGGTAACGCAACACCGAACTCGCCAAACGCATTTCAATATGCTTAAAAACGAAATTAAGCGATGCTACCGTTGGTCGTTTCAGCGATGGTGAAGTACAAGTGCAAATCAATGAAACATGCTCGCGGTAGCGATGTATTCATTATTCAATCAACCTGTGCACCAACAAACGAGCAATCCTCACCGGAATTATTGGTTATGGTTGATGTGCTTTACGTCGCGCTTCTGCCGGTCGTACTACTGCCGTAATCCCTTATTTTCGGTTACGCGCGCCAAGACCGCCGTGTTCGTTCTGCTCGTGTACCGATTACAGCAAAAGTCGTGGCGAGACTTCTTTATCCGGCGTTGGTGTTGACTGTGTATTAACCCGGCGATTTACACGCAGAACAAAATCCAAGGTTTTGATAAAGCCGGTAGATAACGTATTCGGCTCTCCGGTGTTAATCGATGACATTTTGACCCGACTGGTGAATCCTTAACTCGTTGTGTCTTCCGGACATCGGTGGTGTGGTGCGTGCCCGCGCTGTGGCAAAATTATTAAACGACACCGACATGGCGATTATCGACAAACGCCGTCCACGTGCTAACGTTTTCTCAAGTAACGCACATCACTGGCTGGTGATGTAGCAGATCGTGATTGTATCTTTGAGTTGATGACATGATCGACACCGGCGGCACTCTTATGCAAAGCGGCTGAAGCCTTAAAAGAACGTGGTGCTAAACGCGTCTTCGCTTACGCCACTACGCGGTATTCTCAGGTTCTGCCGCGAAAACCCGTGCCAGCGCGATGCGTGTTGGGACGAAGTTGTCGTAACAGACACCATTCCGTTGACTGACGAAATTATCTGCATTAGGGTAAAGTTCGCTCATTAACATTATCCAAAATGCTTGCAGAAGCAATCGCCGTATCAGCAAATCGAAGAATCCATCTCGCAATGTTTGGATGAATAAGCGAAAAAGAGCGCATAAAATCAACTGCGTCTTTAATGAGCCAAAAGTTATTTAGAAAAACTAAGCTGCTTCCTGTGTTTAGTATCAAATCAATATTCCCACTTTTAATTATTGGTTTCTCCTTGTTTCGCCACCTTTAAATCTGCCTTCCTATGCTATAATCACAGCCATATATTTTGACACACAGAGGTATCACATGAAAAACTTATTTTAGTTCCTTTACGGCACTTAACCATCACCGCCTGTTCTCAGCCAAAAGATATTTATTTCAATGGCCTGAAGGCTCCTCACCCGGTTTTAAAATTGATAAAATACCAAACGCTGTATTAACACTATCCCAAAGCCTCATCCTCAATATCAAAGCGCGGTAAGAAAATTTCACCTCATCTTTCGGACCGCACTTCTCTTTTTCCTAGCGAGTTATTTTCACCGTCACATTTCTATTGTCGTCCGACAGCCGTGCTTTTCATCAACAACCGTTATTTGATAGGGTGCCGATGCCCGTCGGTTTCATAAAATGTTTCCGTCTGCCCTGCTTTCACCTAAATACGCGTTATTCACAAACCAATAAAGATGCTGAACTTCGCCTGAGGTCGTGCAATTAGCTCGGAATGTGGTCTTCTGTTACACTATTCGTATTAATAAAATAAAATTCGATTTTCCAGTGGTGAGGCACTTTTCAGCGGATTGGTGCGTAATCTGCCGTAAAGACTGAGTTTTGCTGTTCATAAGTGGGCATCTTCGGCACTGACCACTTCGGGCTACGTTTCATGATTCCGGCCTGAGCAAACAATTTTTGATAGTCACCGCGTCTCAGATCCTGTACCTGTCCTGCTCCGTCTCATCGGATCTCGTTGCACAAGCTAAAACATCCGGTGCCTTTACGTACGCGTAATCATGCCGATAAATATTAAGCTTACTTGAATCGGTCGACTCACCAGGAATAAACACGGTATTGGGTGAGTTGTTATAGTATTTATTCGGTAAGTTGCCGTCAGCGGCACACACCGGCACATCTTTAAAGTTAACTTTTCACGACTAAGTGGATCTTGCATCGTCGGAGTATTGCGCAATAAGGCATCTGCTACTAAAATAACGGTGCCGCCAGGCGACGCCCGATAAAGTGCGGGTTGCTTTTGTATTGTTAAAATGACCAAACCACACAACCAACGTGTACTACCAAAATAACCCGCCGTCCAAGCATCGCAAAGTGCGAACCCATTGAGGTGCCGGTTTTCCAATAAGTCGGTAACTTAGTTTTGATGGCTTTATTATAAATATCGGTACTGAATATCTCTGCGCTAAGATGTCGCTCCAACATATATAACTGCTTTCTCGACTCTAATAACGGACAGATTAGCTCAGAGAGGCGTCTTTCAAGGCCTTTGCAACGACGTTGCCACTTTCCACTGGCAAGCGCGGCATATAAGCCTACCTAGTTACAAGGAAATGTGTTCTGCCCCACCTAACACCAGCGACAACCCATAATGGCTTTTTCCTTCGGCAAAACAATTTCCCGCTTGTTTCAGCAAATCGAAAAGATCAGGATATTTCAGACGTTGCGCCATCTCGACTGCGGGAATATTGCGGCTTTGTAATAACGCCTGCGTCACGCTGACCTGCCTTCAAGGAAGTACCTTCATAATTCTCCCGGTTGATAATCGGCAAAATTCGTCGGCAAATCTTTTAATATCGTTTTAGGATGGGCTAGCCCTTGATCAAAAGGCTGGCTACAAATAAACGGCTTCAGGATGTCGAACCATAAGAACGCTTTGCCAATGTGCCGTTAATTTGCCCGCTGATTTGCGGTGGATTAGTACAATCACCGGAACCTACCAAGGCTTTTAATTTGCATGGTGCGATTATCTGCAACAATACCGCCAGATTATTCACACCATAGTGTGTGTTGTTGCAAATAACGCTGGCTAATTCGCTCAACCAGCGCTGTAATCCACCGCTTTGCTGGTCACATGCGCCCATTTTGCGTGTCCTCTTTTTTCCGCATATTGTTGCAACACTTGGTCGGTAAGTGCGGTGCGAAAAACGGAAGTTTTTCAATGAAGCAGGGATAATTTAATTTGAAATGGGATTGCCATTGGCGATCTTGGCGGATGACTTTTCCACCCAACGGGCATACAGTTTATTACGGGCATTGAATAATTGCGGATTCAGCTGTTGATTATTCTGCTGAATGTAACCATTTGGGTCGGCAAAAATCGCCAATGTCATGGCTTCCCGCTAAATTCAAGTTTTTGTTGGCTCGGTTAAAATAAAATCAGGCTTGCGTTCCGGCACCTTCAATGTTCCGACCATAAGGCGCAAAAGTTGAAATAGGCTTCTAAAAATATCCTGTTTGGAATATTGCAATTCTAATTGAACGGCACGGAAGATTTGCTCGATTTTCCGTGGATAGTTCGGCCGTCAATATTCCATAGAATCCGCGCAAGTTGCATGGTGATGGTTGATCCACCCTGCGGTGAGCCACCTAACAGATAGGGTTTGTGCCGCGCCACGCAACAAGCCGCTAAGGGTTCACCCCAAAATGATAATGAAAACCAGTCATCTTCCTGAAATAATACGGCTTCCACTAATTGTGGCGAGAGTTCTTCTAATGGCGTCCACAGGCGATATTTCCCGATCTTTTTGCTGTTGTTAGGCGTAATAAATTCTGCTGTTCGTCATACACTGCGACAGAATAGAAAAACGTTGTTTCAAAGGCTCATGAGGTAAAATGAACCACTACGGCTATAACAAATAAACTGCATAAAACAAGATACAAGCATTGACGAAATTTCTGTGACATAACCATCAAAACATGACAAAAACAAAAAGTGTGGTAGATTTTTCAATGTGTTTTATCGCCAAGACAGCTCCGCCCTTTTTACTTAACTTACGATTAAATTCCTTTTTCTGCCTATGACAAAAGAGACCTGCTTTACATAATTGACGAGCAAACCACCGACAATTAACCAAAGGTAAACCAAGGTGCCGAGAATCAACGGCTTAAAACCAGCCTGTTTAATTGCACCGGATATGTGTGTTAACTCAACGCAGCCATGGCAGAAACAAGCAGAAACGTATCGCTTCAACCAAACACTTTACTAACGCTTGCAGGCAACAAATTAAACGAATTGAACACCGCAACAGCAATAAACCAAAGAGCAAACCATGGAATAGTGATTTTCCGTGACGCTCGCTTGTGCATCTTTAGTCAACAGCCAAGACAGCCCCAATAAGAAAGGCGCCAACATCATGACCCGAATCATTTTGGTAATCACCGCTGTATCCGCGACAACGCTGATATTACCGCCAATGGCATAAACCTGCGCCACTTCACTGCACGCTGGAGCCCACATAAATACCGAATTGGTGTGTGTCATTAATGTGCTGACCCAAGGATACGGATACATGGACAGCGTGCCGAAGATCACCACCACGCAATCGCCACCGACACTTTATGCGATTCTGCCTTTGTTACCGGTGCGTATACTATCACGGCAGCTGCTGCACCACAACACTGCAACCGGAAGCCGTGAGATAAACATGTTGTTTATCCATTTTTCAGATAACGAATACCAATAATACAGGTGAGCAAAAGTAGAAAGTAACATCATACCTATCGGTCAGAATTGCGTTTATTCCACGTCAGTAATATCTTGCAAGGTGAGTCGAAAACCATACAACACGATCCCGGCACGCAAAATCGTCGCTTTAGCAAACAACACGCCTTTTCAATATGACTTTCATAACGTTTTATAAACACCATTGCCAAAGAGCATCCCCAGCAAAATGGCAATAATAAGCGCGCTTAAATGCGCCTGCTGGAGCATAAATGGGGTTTTGACTTATTTGTTGTGCGATAAATGCTAAAATGCCACAAATAAGCCCGAAATAGAATGATCGATTTTCATTTGATTTGTCTGCAGGGAAATGAGGGTCATTATACGCCGAGAACAGCGAAAAATGCAGTTGATCTGACCGCACTTTGAGGCTTGTAAACTGTGCGTAAATACTCTCCGTCAAACGAGGGAGAGTTTTTCTTTTTAAGCGATTATTGAATCACTTCAATATCCTTTCGCAGCAGATTGGGCATTAACCGCACGGTTATACATGTTTTTCTGCATAAGCCTGTGGAATTTTGAATTTACCCACGTTCACTGCTTTTAATTGATATTGAATGACGGTGGTGGTCTCTCCCACGGAACCGTAGCTCAACATACGGTCTTCACGCAAATCACGGTGTACCCAGTTAAAATGTTGTTGAGTTCCTCGCGCGCTCATGTCACCATTCCCCGTTACCACTTCAAATCCAGCCGGATAAAGGTCGGTAATCACCATGTTGTCTTGCACATTTTGCAATGAACGCACATTGACTTGTACGTTAATGATGTCGCCAAGTTTCACGGAAGTCACCGGTTTGCCGTCTTTATTCTAAGTAAGTGCGGTCGATTTCAACGCCGTTTTTACGTTACTCAGCAGACGGTTGTTGTAATATAGTCGGATTGGCTAATAGCATACCAGGCTCTTTGCGTACTTTTGGTTAACAAAGTTAAGCGTTGCTTTGTCTGCATTGATATTGGCTAACACAAAAAGCGCCTTGTACTCTGCCGATATTTTGACCTTCTTGTTGAATATGTAATTTTTCTGTTGGTCAGGTATTGCTTACCGTAAGCCCTAACGCTAAAAGCACCATTGCGGGAAGACAAGCTGTTATAACGGTCGTCATTTAAATCTTGCACAATGCCTTCAAACAATCCGTTAGACAATAGTGCCGCCTGTTTTCGGGAAATGGTGTGACAACACATACAACACCGAACTTTTCAATCAACGGATCTAAATAATCGCGGTAGAACCATTCGTTTTTTGCCTGCGGATGAGCAAAGTTTGCCATCAGATTGTTCATCAGCGTGTTTGCATCTTCTTCCTGTTTCACCAACTGATAGGCACCAGCCAACCAAGCCGTTGTTAAATCAGATTGCCATTCTTCCGCTTTGAAATGACGCTCCAATAGACTACGGATAGACATTAGTTGTCGTTTGGCACTTGACCCAAACGCGCCAATAAGTAGGTCGCATAAGCGCGTTGACGCAACATGGCTAACCATCTTCACTTTCCGGACGACTTAAACGTTCTAATGCCGCAATAGTTTGATTAAACAAGCCGTTTGGTGCGACCCATGCCCGGTAATTGCACGTTGTGCTCTTGCGCTTCAATGAAGAAATGCGCCACATAAGCCGTTAAGAATGCATCTTCTTCATCTAAACCGGACCATACGCCGTGCCTTCGTTCTCAGTTTGGCTGCCGGTAATAAACTAAAGACACGATTCAAATTGTTGTGTAATTGCTGTTTAGTGGCTTCAATAGCCTGCTTGTCGCCCGCTTGTGATAAAAACGCCAAGTAAACTTTGATACTCAGGATTATTTTGCCAATAACAGATTAGGCATTGCCGCACTGATAATTTGTTCCGGTACACAAGTTGTCATAGTTGCCTAAATAACTCAGTGATACCTTTCACTACAGGCTAACAGGGCGGAAGAAATTAGCGCATATTGCTCACGGCGTTGTGGGAACAAGAGATTAGGTAATTCGCCTTGTACCTGTTGATTTGCCGCCACATCACCCACTTTGATGAATTGCTGTTTCGCCGTTAATGGACGCACGGAAATACCATATTTGCGTTCAACCTGTACCGGTTGTTGCTGTTCATCTAAGTAAGCCGCGGTAAAATATAAATGCCGCCACCAAGCAAATCTGTTGCTTTTAATTGAAATCCACCACGCCTTCGCTCATCGGGCTAATACAATGGAGGTTTGCGCATTACTTATCTTGGAATTGCGGTGCAACATTGAGCTGAATAAGCACATTTTGTTTACTCTTCGTATTATTCGAAACGGTCAAACTGACTTTACTTTCATCATTCGGTGCCAAGGTTATCGGCGCACTTTGGCGATAAAAATCATGTCGTCACGCACCAAGGTTTCGCTTCAGTGATATTCATCTGTGAACTGTCATTTGTTACGGCAAACCGCCATGACTTTTTAAATTACCATTAAAGCCCGGTGGAATTTGTGTGTTACCGTTTTGCTTCCATCCACATCCACAATATTTTGACCAGAACACGCCGGTTTATCGGTTTTACGTTTAAATGGATTGGTATGTATCGCTAAGGCTTTTGGCCAACATTGCCACTTCTTCCGAGTCACCACTGGTTTGTGCAAACCGCAAATATTTTACGAAATTCCGGCTAAAATCAAATCCAAAATCTGCAACGTTTCCACTTGAAGGGCATATTTTCGGGAAGAAAAACTCAACGGATCTTCTTGTTTATGACCAGCCACTTGCAAGATGCCTTCATTTACCGCATAAATTACTGCTTTACTTGGTTTATCGGAAGATAAACGTAAACTGCACTTTCATCACCGGACTTCACTGCTGCGGTACATTTAACGTCACATTCAAACGATGGTTATCCACATTGACGCTAAACGGCGCAACGCCGCAACTTAGCGGGCTAGTGAAAATATCATCAGATTGCATATCACGAGAGAATTGCACGTTAATATAACCACTCTCAAAATTTTCAGGAATTTATTTCGTACAGAACGGTTAGTCGGATTTTAAACCATTGATAAGGGCATACACGATCACGTTCTATCGGACACCTGCCTCTGCATAAGGTAATAATCGTCACCTCTGATTTCTTTCACCCGGATAAATTGTTTTTGTCAAGTTCACTTGTTCAGTGTTTTTATCCATGGCGACATATAGCAATCACCGTTAATGGCATTACGGTTTCACCGCATTGATGACCAGTATAAAATCACCACCGCGTTAGTGTTCGTGCAAAAGTCATCCCATTTTGATCAATATCCAACGGTTTTTCATCAATTTGATTTTCTACCAGTTTAGATTCGTACTTATAGCACCGAACGTTGTCGAATAGCATCGGAAACATATTTACGCCCATTAAGACCGCACTTAGCCCTTGCACGGAAATTTTTGCAGACTTGGATTAATCGCAATTAAGTTCACCTGACTTTACGCCATGTTTCTCTTAAACAATTCAAGTCTTGTGTACTGCTGTAAACCCAACTAACCAACGTTGCGCAGAAACCACACCGATTGCACTGGATACGCCACGACCGCTGTTATTTTTCATAGCCGTCCGCTGTGAAATACAACATTTGTACGGTATTTTTCCGCTTCTTGCGCTAAAATTCAAGGCAAAACGGCATCACCGTTGTTATCCGTGGTTTGATCCTGTAATTCGGTTTCCAACAAAAATCGCATTTTTATTGCGTGTTGATTATCATAGAACTGATAATTCTTGTATTCAGGAAAACTCCGAAGAGAGAATGCAACATGATGTTTGCACTCTACCCGGCGTTTTTGCGCCGGCATACCAAATAAATTTGTTAAATGGATGGTCGCCTTTAAATCCTGCGGAGAAACCCCAACCGGCTTGTTGACATGATTAAACATCGTATTGATTTTCTCAACGTATCCGGTTCAAATTCCTGCACTTGGAACGTCATAGAACCAACATCAATTTGTTCTTGCTGTTGACCAATTAAAAATATGTGCCGTCCATTCACCGGTTTCTGCATTTTCCGACAACGGATAAAGTCAAATCATTAAACCACTTTCACCACTCGGATTGTTTTTGCCATTGCTTTTACCGGATGGTGATGTGATTTCTAAAGTGAGTGGCACATCTACCAAGGATTTTTCCAATCCAACGCCTTGCTGATCATGCCGATATACACGGACTCACCGGGCGATAAATACCCTCGATCAGTTTAAACAAGAAGGTCTTAATGGCGTCCAGCGAAATTTCCTGACCCCCGAATATCAAAAACGGGAAAAATCTAAAGTGCGGTCTGATTTATCAATCGGTAGGAAAGACTGATCTTGCCCACGTGACTAAATACATAACCGGTTCAAGTTCTTGCTTGAAATTCTCTAAAGATGGAAGCTGAGCGACCCCAAGTTTATTGGTAAATTGGCTGGCGATCACGGTGTTATTACGGAAATAACTTTCACCAACGCATTCGACACCGGTGCACCACTGGCAATCGATTGCACGAAAACAGATTGTGTCCCATCTGCGGCTTTTTCGCAATAATGCCTAAATCCGTCAACACAATTAAACGGTAATCACTGGTTTGCGAATCCGGATCGGAATTCCAATAATAATAGCCATCTTCATCTTTACTATCTTTTAAATTATCGCCATCAGATTCACTGCCAGAAGAAACCGCACTTGCTTTCACCCAGAAGATCCCTTTGTTTCGGCAAACCTTTTTATGATAAATCTACGCTGAGATAATCTGATTTACGTGGATTATCGTTAGCTACGAGTAAGGGTTTCCGTTTTAAACGTAGCAATATCGTCAAATTTCAAAATTACCTAAATCCGGTTTTTGGAAATTGTTGCTATTTAAATTTGCCACATGATCGAAGTTGTTTCAGCCTGTACGCTACTAATATCCAGCTGCACACTGTCAGCGTTACGTACAGCAAGGGTTAATTTGCCGTCACCATATTGAGACAATAAAGAACCTTTTTCCTCACAAAGCCGACATAAGTCGGATAATTCGGCGCACATTCTAAGCTGCCAATCGGTTTTTCAGTTGATAACCGCCCAAGGCTGTGAATTTGTTATTCAGTTGCAAAATAAAGGCAACGCCCTTCCGGAATATCAAAACGGAAAGATTGTTGCGCTGAGTAAGGATGTTCGCTTGGAATTAATTCCGGTTGAACACGTTCGCCACGTCTAACAGCCGCTTCCGTTAATTTTTCCGATTCCCAACTTTTGTCCTTCGGGTAATGTCGGTAATAAGATCGCAATAAGATTCTCGGCAATGTCTTTGCCTTTCACGCCATAGTTGAAATTAAAGGTTAGAACCTGTTCTGCTTCATTTTGCTGATTGTTAATAACCTTAAAACTATTATCCTCGTTTTGCAGACTATATTTCGTCGGCACCGGCACGAGTTTGGTGATGTCTTTTTCTAAGGTATTCACACCGGTCTTCGCCCGCAAGGTTTGGCTAATTTTGGTTTGCACAAATTGATCTCGGTTGGGTCGATAAAAGACAGGTCATCCGAGCTGATCCACGCTTCCAATTTATTGTCGGAATAACGAATCTTAAATTTCAACGGATTAATCAAATTAAGCGATTGATCCTGATTTTTGCGAACTAAATTTACTTCAACCGCACTTTCTAATGCCTCAGATCAACCGGATTAGAAAAGCACCAAATGCGTTAACGCATGACTGAACATGAAAGACATTCGTATCCTGATAAAAGTCCGCATCGGAGTCGACAACACTAAAAGGCTGGGTTTTCACAGAATGAGGCGTGGTGACTGATTTCGCATAGGTTAATCCTGGGTTTAATGCCGTTTTATCTAACGTGATTTTATATTCCTGCCCAGTTTGACCAATCCCTGTGCGGGCGTAAAACTCAGTAAATTATCACTCGACCAAACCCATTTCCTTCAAGGGCAGGTTCCATTTTTAATGCCTTGCGTGATCTCAGACTTCAGTTTATCAATCGGTGCGGCAGCACCATTAAATTCAATATTCAGCGGATAAATGGTGTTTGATGCGCCTTCTTCCCCGTAATAGGTTGGTTCAATGGGATTAAATTTCACGTGAACCGCATTGTTTTCATTTCCCTTTTGCTGCTGATACCAATAACTGCCACCACCGGCTGCTATGATAATACGAGTGCACCAAGCACTGAAAAATTTTACTTTGCCTTGCATCAGATACTCCCCTTGATTAACGTTAAAATTGACGCTGTTATTTACCATTATCATTAATTCGTTCCGCCTACGGTAATTTGATCGATTTTCAATGCCGGTTGCCCTACGCCTACCGGCGCACGCTTTTGTCCTTCTTTACCACAAGTCCCAACACCATGATCCAATGCCACTTCATCGGCAAACCATGGACAATATTTTGCATCACTTCAATACCACTACCGATTAAGGTTGCGCCCTTCACCGGCTTGGTGATTTTTGCCTTTTTCGATCAAATAAGCTTCTGAAGTAGAGAACACGAATTTGCCGGAGGTAATATCCACTTCTACCGCCACCAAAGTGCGGTGCAAAATGCCGTGTTCTACGGACGCCACTAAATCCTCAAATTTATCTTTTGCCTGCCAACATATAGTATTGGTCATGCGTGGCATTGGCAAATGGGCATAGGATTCACGACGTCCATTGCCTGTCGGTTGCACGCCCATCAAACGGGCATTCATTTTATCTTGCATGTATTTCTGCAAAATACCGTCTTTAATCAATACGTTATATTGACTCTGGCACGCCCTCGTCATCCACGGTGACTGAGCCTCGGCGATCCATTAAAGTGCCATCATCCACAATCGTGCATAACGGCGATGTGACTAATTCGCCGATTTTGCCGGTAAACAATGAACTTTCTTTACGATTAAAAATCGCCCTCTAAGCCGTGCCCAACCGCTTCGTGTAATAACACCCCAGGCCAACCGGCGCCCAACACCACCGGCATTAATCCTGCCGGTGCCGCCACCGCGCCTAAATTCACCAATGCTTGACGCACCGATTCTTTTCGCAAAATAGACCGCTCTTTGCTCACCTTGATAGCTCTCAAAGAACCATTCCAAACCGAAACGACCGCCTGCGCCCGCACTGCTACCGCTCACGCTTACCGTCTTGTTCTACCAACACGGAAACCGATAAACGAATGAGTGGGCGAATATCTGCCGCCAACGTGCCGTCAGTGGCTGCCACCAACATTTCTTCATACACCATGCTCAAGCCGGCATTCACCTGCACCACTCGTGGGTCTTCCGCGCGGGCAGTTCTGTCCACTAAAGCGCAATAATTCAATTTTTGCTCTTGGCTTAAGCTGTATAACGGATTAATGGGTTGATAACGCAACGGTGCGTCCACCGGATTAAATCTAACAGGCAGAATAAAAATTACACTGAGAAGGTTGTGCAATACCACGCACTGCCTGTGCGCATTGTTGCAAATTGGCTAAATTAATTTGGTCAGAATAGGCAAAACCGGTTTTTCGCCACTGACTGCACGCACGCCTACGCCACGATCAATATGAAATCCGCCCTCTTTAATAATCCCGTCTTCTAATACCCAATTTTTCATCCTGACTCAGCTGAAAATATAAATCGCCATAATCTACGTTGCGTTGCGCTAACGTATCAAATACGTTGGATAAATCGGATAACGCCAAATGACTGCGGGTTAATAAAGGACTCGGTGACTTGTTTTAACATGAAATATTTACTTATATCGAAAAATAGATTGATAAAAATATGCAAATTATAGCGAATTCGCGCTCTCTGGGAAAGGCTAATTACTTTTTGATCTGATTGGTGTCGTTCTATCAGCCGAACAGTCGGATTACCAACTTTGTAGTATGGCTCATTTCTTGTAGGGGATTATACTAAACGCCTTATTTTTCCAATTAAGTAACTGGTTATGCAAAATCCATTTAAAGCCGAAGTGGACGGCAAAGGGCATACGCTCTGCTTTAGGACATTGGGATATTCGCTATAACGGCATACCTCTCGTCCTCCCCACTGAACGCCGTGATAAAGATATAGGCACCAGAAATATCTATAATTTTATTGATCCCGAAGATGAGCTTTATTTAGAAGGCTTGGATGAAAGCGATTGGATTTTTAGCCAACATGGATTGGCTGTCGATTTATTTATTCAATACGACATTCCCTTTGGAAGAAGACTACATGCGGGCATTTTATCAAGCGGTGAATCCGAAGACTGGCGTTAGCGGCAGTTGCGGCGGTTGCATTTAACCGCCACAGCGTGAATACAGAATAGGACTTTTAATCGAAAAGTGCGGTCGTTTTTCGCCGTGTTTTTAAGACCGCCGTTCAATCACCACTTTAATATCTTCCGGTGGGGCGTAATAAGGGGCGGAGGATAAATAAATGAATACCCAACTTGGCATAATCCGCCACATTATTTTTTATTTACCCGCCCGCAACAGACAGGGATGATGCCACTTGCCGCTACCAAAAGACAATGCGTGCTTTCACGTCATCCACCGACCATTTATCCAACTGAATAATATCCGGTTCGGCATCTAACATTTGTTCAAATTGACTGAAATTATCCGCTTCCAAGGTAATTTTTATTTTCCGGTGCTTCCCTGTCTTAAACGTTCCACAATTGCCGACCAATTATCGGGTTCTTCAAACAAGTTGCGATGATTGGTAAACACAAGCAATGTTTCGCTAATGCCTTTAGCGATGAATATGTCCGCCCGCTGCCAACACCGCATTGGTTGCTAACTTCGGGTATTCGGAATGCTTTTGCGGGTGCAAGCCACTACTGCATGAGGATGAATGGCTTTGGCATTAGCGATCATGTCCGCCATGTATTGCGCCACGCCACAAGACCACTCCAACACCAACTGGAACCACTTTCCATGCCTGATGTAATTTGTCGCCGGAAGCCACCGCACTAACAGCACCGTTCCGGCGTCAACGGTTTCACCTTTCTGCACATAAACCTGCGGTTCAATATCCAATTCTTTCTCAGCAATTTTTCTGCCACGCAATTTCCTGCCACAGTGCCGGCATTTTTACGTTTAAATAAAATCGTCGCCGGCACGTTGTCCAAACCGAGGGCACGCGTTGTCAAATCGCCACGATAAATATCCTCCAATAAAAATCGTCTAATTCTTTGTCTGAAAAATAAATCATGTGTCTCCTTTAAATAAATCGCCCTAAAGGTAATTGGGCAGCCCAATAACGGCTTTCTCAGCATATTGTCTATATAAATCAAAATATAGCAACGATTAAAAACCGACCTTTTTGCAGAAAAATTCCGGTTTCACAAGACATTCACTACGCAATGCATCTAACCACTCTTCTAGATTCTCAAAAGTGTGAAAAATTGTGTCGTCTGGCAACAGCAGCAAAATCGCCCGGCGTGAGTAAATTCAGCTCAAGGATACGTTTTTGAATGGGGTTCATCCCATGCGCCCAAATTCAATTTTTCCGCTTGTTGTTTAGCAAAAATCTAACCGCTGCTGAGGCGTTAAATAATCAAATTTTAGCTTTAAATCAAAACGCCGTAATGCTGCCGGATCCAGCACATTCATCAAATTCGTTGAAACCAACATTATGCCGTCAAAACGCTCAATTTGTGTCAACATCTCATTAACTTGAGAACGCTCCCAACTACGTTCTGCGCCGTCGCGTGAAAAATAGGAACGTATCCACTTCGTCCAGCACTAACAACAATTATCACGCTTTGCTGATTCAAAGGCATCCGCAATATTTCGTTCCGTTCCGCCAACATAAGGATCGAGCAAATCAGACCCTTTGCAAAAGCAATAACGGCATATCTAACTGCTCGGCAAGCCAACCTGCCCACGCTGTTTTCCCCTGTACCCGGTGGTACCATAACAGCAAATTCTGCCTTTCTTGGTTCGCATTAATCCTTCGCTGATTTTTGTGAATATTCTCATCGCAAGAAACCCAACTAAGCTGATAACTGAGTTTATTTTTCCACCAACGGCTCAATTTTTCTTTTTACCTTGTGCCTGTAGGGTCTCATTAAATAACGTAAGCAACACGTCAGAAAAAGGCTTTTTACCGTTATCAACCGCATTTTGCTACATTAAACACACGCGTTAAAATCGCCGGCGAAAGCGACCGCACTTTTGGCAAAATGCTGCGACATATTCTGCCGTCAATTTGCCGCCCGCCAGCTGCGAAATTAACACCGATTTATCAACGGCAAATCCGGCATTTCAAACACAAAATCAAAGCGACGTAAAAAGCCGCATCTATGCTGTGTACCGAATTGGATAGCCAAATCATCGGCACGTTATCATTTTTCCAGCAACTGATTTGTCCAGGCTTTATGCGCAACAGAACGATCCATAAGCGAGCCGTTAAACACGTCTTCAATTTCATCAAAAATTAAAAGTACCTGCTTGCCATTCAACAACGTTTGCGCAAGACGACTATAATTCAGGCGTTGCTCTGCCCTCACGACATCACCGTCAGAATCCATGTAAGTAATGTTATAGCCGAAATCCCCAATGCCCTGTGCAAGCAACCCGGCGAATTCGGTCTTTACTCGGTGCCCGGCACGCCATAAATTAAAAAGATTCACACCTTTCCGATGATGTTTTAGTGCCTGTTGCAAATAGGTCAACATCATCTCTTTCATGCCGGCAATATGGGCAAAATCATCCAGTTGCAAACTTGGCACTTGAGCGACTTCCGTACAAGATTTTAATAGGACATTTTCGTTTAATGGTTGTGTCACAAATTCATCAAAATCCAAGGTTTCGCCCCAATCTAAATAATCATGCACACTATCGGGGCGATAATCGCGATCAATCAGACCATAAGCATCGAGTTTACTGCCTTTCTTTAGGCAGATAGAATCTGATTTTTCGGCTGTTTCAGTAAATCCGCCATGATCGCAGCCGTTCTTTGTAAATCCGATTTCGGCAAGTACTCAAACAAATCTCGCATAGCCCCTTCACTGCGTAAATGCATGGCAAAGCGAAGAAGTTCCTGTTCAACGGGATTCAGTTGCAAAAATTCTGCCAACGTTGCCAAATTTTCATACGCCTGTTTCCATAACTCCGGTAAAAGTGCGGTGGATTTTTGGAGTGTTTTATACCGCTCTTTTAAAAGCCGACGAGCAACTGTGCGTAAATTTTTATCATTCTCTAATTCTTCAGGCAGCCCAAACGCACTGGCAATTTCATCACTTCGCCAACTACTCTCCTGAAACACTTCTGAAAAACCTTTATGCTCAAAATAAAAATTTTTGAGCATCATATGTTCAGTATAAGAAGACACTGTCGGTGGGATTTAACTGATATTTAGATAAAAAATACCCTTACTGGGTTAGTAAGGAGTATTTTTAGTGAGGAGCGACAAAAGGTGTCGTTATAGATTTAATGAGATATCATACCTATCTTTAAATATGTAATCATTAATTTCTTGCGATATTGAATGAAGTCCGTATGACTATTCCATACTTCACTTTCTAAATCAGGCATAAAAATCAAATTTCTCTCTTTAAGTTCTGGATGAGCTAATAAAAACTCTTTTTCGGAGATTTATTCCATTTATAAAGATTTACACCTGCAGGTAATATTTGGAAATTCCATAATACATCAACTTCATTTTGATAGTTCTCATTATCACTACCTCTATTCATTGGGAATATATGATCAATATGAGGTTTATTTTCCGTAAAATTAAATGCTCTTCCTGGTTGTAACATTTTTAAAGCAAACCAAGGCTGCCAAGTAAGTTACTTTTCATTTAATTCACCTACACGATTTTTGGATACTGCAAATGCTTTGATTTCACTTTAGAGGAAATTCATGTTGATTTTTGCTGCTTCTGTAGCCAAACGAGAAAAATTCGTTGACCATTGTCTGCGTGATTCCAACTCAAAAAATTTAGGAAGATAAAAATATTGATGAACAGCTTTCATTTGCTTTTTATGTTCATCATTATAATTATCACCCATTTATAATTATGATTAATCTCGTTTCGTCTAATTAAATCAAATTATCATTGGCAATATAGCTGCCCATCTAGGTATGATATAATTATGGTTTATATTAAACTCGCTTCTAACAATTATCAAGAAGAGGAATCTCACATCTTCTAATTTACTATTAAATAGATCAAGTTCCTCATCAGTTCCCCTTTGAAGTAGCGATCATCTACGCGAATTGTCCCCTTAATCAAAAAGATAAAGTAATTGCAATAACTGTTCTGAAGAAAAATTCAATATCATATTTTTTAATTTTATTCGAAAGTTCCTATAATTTCTCTTCAAAAATCATAATATTTGCCTTTATTTTTACTTAAAACTAATTTACTGAAGTCAACGAAACTCCTCCAATATTTAATCGACGAAAAACTTCATTTGCCGTATCAGGACTATTTGCTTTAATTGGGAAATAAGCAATTTGTTTTTCATTATCTTTTTACAAAAATATCCCATAATCTATTAAGATTTTGACGAACAATAGATCTCTTTATCATTCCCTATATAAAGGAACCAACTGATCCTCGATGGTATATTTTTGCTTCTGACTCTTCTGAACAAGATATCGAACAAAGCTCTGTCAACTTTTAAATAACGTAATTCAGGGGCTGCATCCTTATTTCTAAATAAGAAACCTGTTTCATCTGCATTTGCATTTTTAGCATCAAAAATAAATCATAATGTAAAACCCGATCATTAAATGTATATTTCAGTACAGAATATAAAAGTTTGTAATCGTTGCTGCCCATCATAAACTAACGATTTACTTTTGACCCCATCTACCTTCTTCAACCGACTTATTGAATTTATTTGATGCGTAATCAGTTAAGAATAGTCGGAAAGGTACTTTAGCTGAATTTTCCCATACAACAATCCCGCTGATAGGATAACCTTGCAATAAAGAATCTAATAATAAGCACATAATCTTCAGAGATTATTGCGATTTCCCAAACATACTGGCGTTGCACTTCCGGCAAATACCAACCGTTTGTATTGGCATTAATTTTATCTAAAACCTCGCGGATCGAAATTCCTTGATAAGACATAATTTTTCCTTATAAAATATAAAATATAGTGTTTAATATACAGTTTTAATCTACAAACCACTACCGACAAATCATCCGAAAACGATTGCTCTCAATCATCTTGCGGCAAACCGTGAGGCGAGCTTTTATCATCGGGATATTTTCGCCAAATCGCGCATTTCATCTGAAAGCCCGTTGGTCAAGCCGTCAGAACAAAGTAATAGACTTTCACCCTGTTTAATTTCAATTTCCTGATAAAAGATTTTATCTTGAAATTCGGAATAATCCGCGACTAAACACGAAGAAACGCCGCCATAAATTGTGGCGAAATCTTCTTCTTTTTGATGAGGCGATAGTTCTAACAATTCAGACAAAATAGAATGATCTTTTGTAATTTGTCGCCATTTTCCTGCTTCATCAATAATATAAGCTCTGCTGTCGCCCACGCTGACTATTTTGGCTTTTTGATTGACTTGATCAATTTCGCGGCGACGAATGTGGTTGCCGGAACCAAAATAGGTGTCTGCCAACTGTTCCGATAATTTATCTTGCCAAATAAGGAATGGTGTTTCGACTTAATGTTTGAATCTTTTGCAACGCCGACATGACACACTTACTGGCTTTTTCCGCGTGATTGTTATTGGAAATACCATCGGCAATGCCAATGATAAAGCGCGGTCGATTTTCAAGGCGTTTTTCTGCTGTTTTTAATTTAAACTGAAAAACCGTTTCACCATTAAATAACGCATCTTGATTGTGCCTTTATTTTTTCCAATTTGCTGACAAAAAGTGATTTGGCAGACATTTTGCATATTGGTTTCCTTATGTTGATTGATTCAATAAAACATCGATTGCTTAGTATCAAGTGCGGTCATATCCAACCCTAAAAATGATGTTTTGATACGCCACCGTCTTGCGGGTTAATGCGATAAAACCGGCTTTCTGGCTTTTTGCCGTGCGTTCGGAAAAATATCGAACCGTTGGAATCGCTTTGCCTGCACCAAGTTCAATCACCACTAAATTCGGCACGCCTTTAATCCATTGATCTAAGGAGGTTCGCTTTCAAATCTTGATAATTGCTATTGTAAAACCAGTCGTCAAACATTAAGACATTTTTGTCTCGCTAAACCACCACAAAAAGGACAGCGTGGATAAGGGCTCGCTAAGCGCAAGTTAACATTATCCACTTCCGGTTGAAAAATCCTTCGCTGTCCAACTTTGATGATGGCAATCATGAACATATTGCATACGTTCTAGCGTGCCATGCACTTCATAAACCCGCTTTTTCTTCAAATCCGGCTTTTTGAAATTACTCATCCACGTTGCTGGTAAACACAAATAACCATGTGGTTTTTCAGCTGCCCAGCGTTTTAAAAATTTGCAACCTTCATGTGGCGTAGTGTTACGATATTGCATCAGACGGTGTCCGTAAAACCAATAGATCAGCTCCGTGTGCGTTTCAAAGGACATCGGTGTCGCAATATCCTGAAAAATTCGGTTATGTTCACGAAATGCCGGATAAGCATTCCAAAATCCCCCACTACTTCTAAAATCCGGTAAACCTGAATCCACACTCATGCCTGCACCAGCAGTAATCAAAATGCCATCCGATTTGCGGATAAGCTCCACAGCATAGTTCAAATCATTTTTCATAGTACTTTTCTCTGCCCATTTTTTTCATTGTTGAAATAACACCGGCTTCTTCTAATTGCTCTAAAATTTGCCCCTGCCTCGATTAAAAACCTAACCTAAATCGCCGTTGAATCATTGAGCAAGACGCAATTTTTGTTGTTGTACAAATTTTTACATCCTCAAAAAGCGGATCTCGATTAAAAAGTGACTTTCATTGGCATGATTTTTCTCCAGTGTTGTTTATATAGAAAGAACTCAAGAGTCTTGTAAAAAGTAAAACAATCTCTTTTTATGGAAAAATTATATGGAAGGAAGCGACAATTTGTGTCGCTAGGAAATTTAACGCGTAATTCTTTTTGAGAAGATTCTTTGAAAATTAAGGTTATACAGTATTGCAATACATTTCTTTACCTGTTTATATATACATATGTTTTATTATTTAAAGGAAGAATATGAATAACCAAAACCCGATTGAAATTTTACCAAGCGCAAGATGGCACGACACAAGTGGAAGTCAGATTTGAAAAGGATACGGTTTGGCTTTAGTTTACAACAGATGTCTGATTTATTTGGGCGTGATAAATCTGTTATTTCACGCCACTTACGAAATATTTATAGTGATGGAGAGTTAGATAGAAAATCAACTGTTGCAAAAATGCAACTGTTCAAATTGAAGGCAAAAGACAGATTAATCGAATAATCGAATACTATAATCTTGATGTGATTATATTCAGTGGGTTATAGAGTCAATTCTATTTTTAGGGACTAAATTTAGAATTTGGGCAACCGCTCGTTTAAAAGAAAGAGTACCTTACTCAAGGCTATACCATTAACCAACAGCGTTTGAAAAACAAAATACACATGAATCTGGAACAAGCGCTTATACTTATTCAAAAACGGCAAATTCTCAGCATTAACACTCAGAAAGCGGTCGTGGATTAGTGGATATTGTCAGCCGTTATACGCATGCGTTTTTATGGCTACAACAATATGATGAAGGTTTACTTGCCGAACCAAAAACCCAGCAAGGCGGGATGTTGCCCACGTATTCCGAAGCCTGCTCTGTATTGTACGAGTTAAAAGCACAGCTTATGGCAAAAGGCGAAGCAAGTGATCTGTTTGGACGTGAACGAGATGATGGCTTATCTGCTATTTTAGGCAATTTAGATCAAAGTGTGTTTGGTGAACCCGCCTACCCAAGCATTGAAGCAAAAGCCGCACATTTACTATATTTCGTCGTCAAAAACCATCCTTTTTCAGACGGTAATAAACGTAGCGGAGCTGCTTTTTATTTGTGGATTTCTTACATCGAAATGGGCGTTTATTTGATCATAATGTACCATCCGGTTATCAATGATACCGGGCTTGCTGCACTCACGTTATTAGTTGCCGAATCTGATCCGAAACAAAAAGAAACGCTCATTAGGCTTATTATGCATATGCTTGCTAGTGAATAACGATAACATGGCGACCGAAGTCGCTATTTACCCACCAACGTTACACTTGGTAAAAACGTTATTTACATAATTCTTTTTACCGAAGCAACTAATGTTTCCATTTTGTCATAAGAATTGATACCACCTCGCGCCACCAAAAATGGACAAACACAAATTAACGTATTCTTATACTTACGATAGAATATATTAAATTCTTCTAACTCTTTAGCTTCGTATACGGCTTCTCCAGTGAAAAACTTAAAAGTAGTTATCTTTTTCTGTCACTCCCGTGCAAATAATCACTTTAGGATTACATTCATCTATAAGTTGATGGTAAAAAGCTCCTCGATTTTCAACACACCAATTTCTATATTCATCAAAAAGTTTCAAATCCAGTCAGCTTAATGAATTGTTCATTCCACTTAATCGATGATCTCATTTTTAAAATTGATTGGTAGCATATTTAATTTAAAAACCACTACCTTGTGGGTAAAGCTACATTATAGGTTTTAACAAATGCTCTGCACTTTCTCCATTTTTCCACTCTAAAATTGTAGTAGTACCACAAAAACCAACATATTTTTCTATTATATTGAGCAGTCCAACTACCATCAAAAATCATCTTCTAACCAAGAGTGCGGTATTAATTTAGGGGCTTTAAACTAAACTTCTCATAAAAAAATCATCCGAAGAGCTATCGCCAATTCCCCATTCTAACCCACAAAAACCAAACATCTGAGTTAGGATTTCCGCCATCTCCTCCAGCGAAGGATACTGCCACTTTTTAAAATCTTCTGTTACCATCATTTTGTCCTTATTGTTTAAGTAGATTTATCCAAATTTCCATTGTTTCTTCTTGAATTACGCCTTTTTCTTGACCTAATTTTATCGCCAGTTGTTGTAAACTTTAGCCAACCTCAGGATGACCACAATAATTTAAACTACGAATAATACGAGAAATCTTCTTACTTTCATGCCCAATATTGCGTAGCCAAACTTTACGTTCAGTTAATTCAGGTCTTGGGAATACTTGATTATCTTCACGATATAAAACAGAAGTAATCCAGAATAAAAATCAATAGAATGTAAATATTTATTTTGAATTGCTTCATCTCCAATAAAAAGCGCGATCTTTCTTCCTTAAAAACTGGTACGGAACGATTCCATTTTTGAACCTCTGTTACGGTAAAATCCAAGGAATATAAAAATAAGCATCACCAATCATGGCATTGACCACATATCTTGCAAAAGATAAATTATGTTGGCTTTTTCTTTGTTCTAAATAAAATTCGATTACTGGGCATATATTTCTATTAATTTATCAACCGCAAAACCATGCAAACATAGCGATACTAAACTCGATATTTACATGAAAAAGTGCGGTCGTTTTTTCTATGTGTTTTTCACGTTCTCCAATAACTCTGCCACTACTTTCGGCACGCCTGCCCCGCTTTTTTTCTTTTTATTGCAATCACTTGCTTGCGCACAAAGCCTGTATTGGGATTCGGATCGATTAAGTAAATCGGCGTATTGCGTGGGCTTCATTGACCAAGCCATTCGCCGGATACACTTGCAAAGAAGTACCAATCACTAATACCACATCCGCTTGTTCTACAATCTCAATGGCTCGTTCTAGCATCGGCACCATTTCACCGAAAAAAACAATATATGGTCGCATTGGATGACCATTTGGATCTTTATCGTCTAATTTCTGATCGCCAAAAACAATCCACGATATAACTTTTCATCAAACGCTACTGCGCGCTTTATTTAATTCGCCGTGTAAATGCAACACATTTGAGCTTCCTGCTCGCTCATGTAAATCATCCACATTTTGCGTGATAATTCTCACATCATAGGCTTTTTCTAATTCAACTAAGGCAAGATGCGCAGCGTTTGGCTTAGCTGCGGCGGCATTTTTACGGCGTTGATTATAGAAATCGAGCACTTTTCGCACGGTTCTTTTGTAAGGCTTCCGGTGTACAAACTTCTTCGACTTTATGCCCTGCCCACAAACCGTCTTCCGCTCTGAAGGTAGGAATGCCACTTTCGGCACTAATCCCAGCACCGGTTAATACGACACAAATTGGTTTATTTTTTTCACTGTCATGTTTTTTCTCCCTCTCATTTTTAGAATCTAATCAATCGCTCTATCTCTTCCCATCATGCCAAAAATATTCCTGCTTGATCAGGGGATTGATAAGGATTCATCTTAATGTCCTCTCTGTTGATGGCTTTCATCATAAAACATAAAGCGACAATGTGTGTCGTTAGGAAATGTCCTCGAGATATACACGCTCAATTTCTTGATAATTTTTCGCCAAAATGCGCAATCCACCAGTTCAACATTTCACTCTCAATGACCGTAGCGGAAATTTCGTATTCACTACCGCAATCTTTTTACATTTTGATCAAACGATAAAGGCGTTTCTGTCAAAAATCCCCAATCGCTTTTATCCACTCTGAACGTTAAGTGAATTTTTCTGCCATAACTAAAACCGAACTTTTGGCTTTCAACATACGCTTTCAAATTAAAATTTGGGCGCTCAAATTGCATGGTACTCACAGTAACCTCAAGCAAACGATGCAAAGCAAGATGCAAAAATATCGCCATGTTCATATTGCGCGACTAAATAACTACTCGGTACTTTGTTGCACCAAAGCAAGTGGCTTTAACTTGTGCTTTGTGTTCTTTGCCGTGAATACTTCGATAATGCACCCTGTAAAAATCGATTTTGATAAAGTGTGGTACTGATTTGAGCAAAAATTTCGGGATCAATTTTAGCGGGCAATAACGGTTGGTTGGTTGGCGCAATCGCCACTTTGTTCAGCCATTCGGAACCGGATTTTTATTGGCATCATAGACCAAGTTATATTCGGCTTGCTTAAAAAGGATTCCATCGAATTCAGAATATTTGCAGGCAAAATACCTTTTCAAATATTGCTTCGCTAACATTAATACCAAGGATTGTTGCTCGTTTAAAATCGGCAAATCGAGTCCTTTAGCATTTTCTTTCCAGCGATAACTGTAAGGCTTTGCTGAGGGTATTACATTCAATATCAAACTGTTCAGACAGGCTTTTTAATTGACGTTGAATGCTACGAATATCACGAGAAAAACCCCATGTCCTCCAACTTTTGTTGGATTTCATGACTACTGATGTAACTACGTTTGGGAATTAAACGTAAAAATTTCTAATTGAAACTGCAATGCATTGGATTCTTTTGCCATATTATTTCTCAGCGTTGTTATGTAAAAATCCCCAACATATTGTCGGGGATAAGAATTAAATTGTGTTATCCCAATACAACGATACGTTGCTCAGGACAGTTATTGTAGTGAAGGAAAAACAATATTCTGATGACGCAAAAAGCTAAAAACGTTCGAATAGATTGTTTTCCCACTGCACTTTTTACATCACCACCACATCAAACTGCTCTTGAGTGTAAAAACGGTTCGGTTTTTATTTGGACTTGTTTTCCGATAAAGACTTCCAATTCTGCCAGTAAGCCGTGGGATTCTTCGTTAATTAAGTAGTCTGCAACCGCGTGAGAGGCGTAAACCACAAATTGTCTCGCTGGCAAATAAATGGTGTACACGAATAATCTCGCGCATGATTTCGTAGCATACGGTTTCCACAGTTTTTACTCGCCCACGACCTTGACAAGCCGGGCATTCGCAACAAAGAATATGCTCCAAACTTTCCCGCGTACGTTTACGGGTCATTTCCACCAAACCTAGTTGCGTAAAGCCATTCACATTGGTTTTCACCGGATCGCGCGATAAGGCATCTTGCAAGGATTCCAACACGCGATTACGGTGTTCTTCACTTTGCATATCAATGAAATCATAATGATGATGCTGCCGGAGATTGCGCAGTTGAAGTTGTTGCGCGATGGTTTTGGTGGCTTCAATATTGGTGTTGAAAATGGTTTCTTCCAAATTACGATGCCCCACGAATGCACCGGTATTGATGTCGATCGTGGTCATGGCTTCTGTTTGCTCAATGATCAAATAACCACCGGATTTGAGATTCACTCGTCTATCTAAAGCGTGATGGATCCCCTCTTTCCACACTGTACACATCAAAGAGCGGTTGATTTCCCGTGTATAAAATCAGTTTGTCGGTGAGGTTTGGGATGAATTCTTCGGTGAATTGTTTCACTTCATTGAAACAAAGTCGGGAGTCAATGTGAATGCGATCCAACTTGCCACCGATAAAATCGCGCAGAATGCGCTGGTCAGCGCCAATTCGCCGTAAAGCATGGAGCGGGTTGGGTATTTCGCACGGCGCTCAGCACTTTTTCGCCACAAGCGTTTTTAAGAAATCGGCATCTTGTTGTAAATCCAGTTCAGTCGCCCCTTCTACTGCGCAGTACGGATAATAAAAACCGCCCAATTCATCAGCATAAAGGCAAGGTGAGTTCTTTCAATCGATTACGTTCTTCCTCGCTTTCAATGCGTTGTGACACGCCCACATGGCTATTTTCCGGCATGAATACTAAATAACGGGAAGGCAAGGTAATATCGGTAGTGAGTCGTGCACCTTTCGTGCCAAGCGATCTTACCACCTTGCACCACAATATCCTGCCCCTTCATGTACCAATTGGGCAATGTCTTTTCACCCACAAATTGCTTTTTGTTCACTTTCTTCCACACATTCGGTATGCGACACAATATCTGATGCGTGTAAAAATACCGCTTTTTCCAGCCCGATGTCCACAAATGCCGATTGCATTCCCTCGGTAATACACGGGTGACACGACCTTTATAAATATTCCCCACAATACCGCGTTTGTCTTGACGTTCAATATGCACCTCTTTGAGCAAAACCGGTTTCCACTAAGGCAATGCGCGTTTCATTGGGCGTCACATTGACCAATAATTCAACAGAATCCATAAAAATATCTTATCCAAAAATGTTGTTGTCATTGATTTTTGCCGATTAGTCTAACGAAAAAGGAAAAATAGAATAACAGGGCAAATCAGGTAAAATGCTCCCTTTTTTGAATATTAAAAACATTAGAACTGTTTTTAGGGTTGATAGGATGTTTGGTTTAGATCCGACAATTGTTACATTTACCATTTATATTTTTCGGCATGATTGGCATTGGGGTCGCCGCCTATTATTACACCAAAGATTTATCTGACTACATTTTTGGGTAGCGCCGCTTAGGGCAGCTTTTCGTCACGGCGATGTCTGCCGGTGCTTCGGATATGTCCGGTTGGTTGTTAATGGGATTGCCTGGCGCCGTATATTTATCCGGTTTGGTCGAGGGCTGGATTGCCATTGGCTTAACCTTAGGGGCGTATTTAAACTGGCTCTTCGTTGCCGGGCGTTTACGGGTTTACACAGAATTTAATAATAATGCGTTAACCCTGCCTGAATATTTTCATCATCGTTTTGGCACAAGCCACAACGCCTTAAAAATCGTATCTGCCTCCATTATTTTGGTGTTTTTCACCATTTATTGCGCTTCGGGCGTGGTTGCCGGTGCGAAATTATTCCAAAACCTCTTTTCCATCGATTATTCCACCGCACTTTGGTACGGCGCACTCGCTACCATCGCCTACACCTTTATCGGCGGTTTCCTTGCGGTGAGTTGGACAGATACCATTCAAGCCACACTGATGATTTTCGCCTTATTGCTCACCCCTCGTCTTTTGTGGTGATCTCTATCGGCGGCGTTGACGACTTGCAAAAATATCGTACAACAAGCAGAAATAAGCGCACAAAAAGAATTTACGGACTTATTCCGCGGCACCACCATGATGGGCTTGCTAAGCCTTGCTGCGTGGGGCTTAGGTTATTTCGGGCAACCGCATATTCTCGCTCGTTTCATGGCGGCAGATTCTGTGCGATCCCTCAATAAAGCCCGCAAAATCAGCATGACGTGGATGATTCTCTGCTTAGCCGGGGCTATTGCCATCGGTTTCTTTTGGCATGGCGTATTTCTATGCAAATGCCAACACAGCTTCCGCCGCGTTGGTAAATCATGAACCTGAGCAAGTTTTTATTGAATTATCCCGACTATTATTTAATCCATGGATTGCCGGTATTTTGCTTTCCGCGATTCTTGCTGCGGTGATGAGTACCTTAAGTTGCCAGCTATTAATTTCTTCCAGTGCCATTACGGAAGACTTTTTACAAAGGCTTTATCCGCCCGAACGCCCTCAGAAAAAGAATTGGTTTGGTTAGGTCGCTCCATGGTATTGGTAATTGCCGCCGTCGCCATTTGGATTGCTCAAGACCAAAAACAGTAAGGTGTTGAAACTCGTGGAATTTGCTTGGGCGGGCTTCGGTAGCGCTTTTGGTCCGGTGGTTTTACTTTCACTCTTTTGGAAACGCATGACCTCCTCCGGTGCCATGGCAGGCATGCTCACCGGTGCCATCACGGTATTTGCTTGAAAGCGTGTTTACCGCAAGAAAGTGAATGGGCGCAAGTCTATGAAATGATTCCGGGCTTTGTATTCGCCGCCATCGCCATTATTATTGTGTCCCTCTTGTCCGCGAAACCCGACGAAGCCATTACCGACACCTTTGAAAAAGCCCAAAAAGCGTATCATGATGCGCTGTAACCTTGATTAACCGAGATAACGATATGATCGATTTTCGCCCTTTTTATCAACAAATTGTTACGACCCCTCTTTCCCTTGGTTGGAAACCTTGCCATTACAAATGAAACAATGGCAACAGCAAACCCACGGGGAATATGCCAAATGGGCAAAAAGTCGTGAATTTCTACCGCACTTGCCGGCTTCCCGTATTGATTCAAAAGTGCGGTCAAATCTGAGTGCGATTCTGCGCTTCCGATGGCGAACGTCAGCGCATTATTCACCATTTAAAACAACTCATGCCATGGCGCAGCGTACTTTATCATTTACTCGGCATTCATGTGGATTGCGAATGGCGTTCCGATTTCAAATGGGATCGCGTGCTACCGCATTTAGCGCCGTTGCAAGATCGCACGATTTTTAGATGTGGGTTGCGGCAGTGGGTATCATATGTGGCGCATGGTGGGCGAAGGTGCAAAAATGGTGGTGGGCATCGACCCGACGGAATTGTTCTTATGCCAATTTGCAGCGGTTCGCAAACTCTTAAATGACGATCGCCGTGCCAATTTAATTCCGCTCGGCATCGAGCAAATGCAACCCCTTGCCGCGTTTGATACGGTGTTTTTCATGGGGGTGCTATATCACCGCAAATCGCCCCTAGATCACCTTTTCCCAACTGCGCGCGCAACTGGTTAATGGTGGTGAATTGGTGCTCGAAACCTTAGTGGTGGATGGCGATGAAAAACACGGTGTTGGTGCCGATGGATCGCTACGCGAAAATGAAAAATGTGTATTTTCATTCCGTCCGTTGCCGCACTGATTCATTGGTTACAAAAAACCGGCTTTAAAAATGTGCGTTGTGTGGATGCCGCCATCACCTCATTAGAGGAACAGCGGAAAACGGATTGGTTGGAAAATGAATCTCTCATTGATTTTCTCGATCCCAATGATCATAGCAAGACGATTGAAGGCTATCCCGCACCGAAAAGAGCGGTCATTTTAGCCAACAAATAGTCATAAATCTCATTGAGATCAAAGGTTAAAAAGAGTAAAGTAAGCAACCGTTGATTTTTATAAACTAGCTTAAAAAGGCGGAAAATTATGGGTAAAAGTGTTGTTGTTCTCGGCGCGCAATGGGGCGATGAAGGAAAAGGAAAAATCGTTGATTTGCTCACCGACCGCGTCAAATATGTGGTTCGTTATCAGGGCGGTCATAACGCCGGTCACACCTTAATCATCAACGGTGAAAAAACCGTTTTACGTTTAATTCCATCAGGTATCTTACGCGATAACGTCACCCTGTTTAATCGGTAATGGTGTTGTACTTTCCCCAGCTGCCCTCATGCAAGAAAATGGGCGAATTAGAAAGCCGTGGCGTGAACGTGCGTGACCGTTTATTAATCTCCGAAGCTTGCCCATTAATTCTGCCTTATCACGTTGCCATGGACCACGCCCGTGAAGCGGCACTCGGCAAAAAGCCATCGGTACCACTGGTCGGTATCGACCTGGCTTATGAAGACAAAGTTGCTCGTCGCGGTTTACGTGTAGGCGATTTATTTAATCGCGAAGCCTTCGCCGAAAAACTCAAAAATATTCTTGATTACTACAACTTCCAATTAGTGAACTACTACAAAGTTGAACCGGTTGATTATCAAAAAACCTTAGATGATGTGTTCGCCGTTGCCGATATTATCACCGGCATGGTTGCAGACATTACCTCTATCTTAGACACTGCCCGCAAAAATGGCGACAACATTTTTATTCGAGGGCGCACAAGGCACCATGTTGGACATTGACCACGGTACCTATCCGTATGTGACCAGCTCCAACACCACTGCCGGTGGCGTTGCTACCGGTTCCGGTTTCTACCCGCGCAATTTAGATTATGTGTTGGGTATCATCAAAGCTCTATTGCACCCGCGTGGGTGGCGGCCCATTCACCACGGAATTATTCGATGAAGTCGGTGCAGAAATTGCACGCAAAGGGAAACGAATTTGGTGCGGTCACCGGACGTCCACGTCGTTGCGGTTGGTTTGATGCCGTAGCCATTCGTCGCGCAATTCAATTAAACTCCATTTCCGGTTTCTGCATGACGAAATTAGACGTGTTAGACGGTTTCGATGAAGTGAAAATCTGCGTGGGCTACAAAATGCCAAACGGCAACATTGTAGAATACGCACCACTTGCCGCGAAAGACTGGGAAGGCGTTGAGCCGATTTATGAAAACCATGCCGGGTTGGAAAGAAAACAGCCGGCGTCACCGATGTGAATCAATTACCGCAAAACCCTGCCGTAATTACATCAAACGTATCGAAGAAGTCACCGGCGTACCGGTTTTCTATTCTGTCCACCGGTCCGGATCGCGTACAAAACCATGATTTTTGCAAGATCCATTTGCTGCGTAAAAACGCATAGAAAATGACCGCACCCTTTTGAGCCATCAAAGTGCGGTTCTTTTTTGGAGAGTTTTTATGAATGAACAGGAAAAAAACATCATTACTTATTTGCGTGAACACCCCGATTTTTTCACCACTCATCCTGATTTACTTACCAAACTGTCCGTGGTTCATCTCGCAAAAAGGCACGCTATCTTTGGTTGAAGCACAGTTGGAACAGCAGCGCCAACAAATCAAAAACCCTGACGGCATTCTTAGAAAAATTCCATCAACTCGCTTATCAAGAAGCGGATATTTTTCTACGCGCTCATGCCCCTTACAAAAGAAATTGTTTCAAGCGGAAGATTTCCAACGGGGCGATGAGAAAAACTGAAACAGTGGGCGCAGTCCTATGAACTGGACGGTGCAAAAATATTGCTGTTTCGAGATGCGTGGCAAAACAAAATGAAACCATTCCCGAACAATATTGGATTGACCGTAAGGCGTTTGAACTAATTCGCTTGAACGTCTCGGCTTGCGCCAATTTTTACTTGGGAGATTTAAGCAACAAAGAAAAACACCTGATGTTTCTGCTGGAAGAATTTCCATTGGCTCCGTGGCAATTTGTCTGCTTGGCGCAAAAACAAGCCACAAACCGACCGCACTTTTTATTATTTACCTCCTGAGATACTGCCCGTTTCCATAACGGACAAGACACCACCTTCTTAAAAACACATCGTGGATATTGTGGAATTGCATTTAACCCGTTGGCTGTGAATCCATTTAGACGAGAAAGTGCGGTGCATTTTTATCCTAGTTTGCGTAAATCCTTTGATCAGGCTCACGATCTGATAAAAAGTCGGTTCCTTTATGTTGGCGACTTCTCTACAATGGGACTGTTTTTAGCGATTAAAAACACAATTCAATTTAACTTCAGATATCACAAAGGTCTCATTATGAAAATTTTTCACTTGTACCTGTGGTTGCAGGTGCTGCACTTGGTATCGTTGCTCCACTTCTAACCTACAATGGCAATCCCGGCAATATGGGTTTCTGTGCGGCGTGTTTCTTACGCGATACCGCCGGTGCATTAGGGCTCCATCGCGCTGCTCCGTTACAATATATTCGTCCCGAACTTATCGGCTTGGTTTTAGGTGCGCTTGCCAGTGCCTATTTCTCTAAGGAATTCCGACCTCGTGGCGGCTCCGCACCGTTGGCTCGTATCATCCTTGGGTTCTTTGCCATGATCGGTGCGCTCATTTTCTTAGGCTGCCCATGGCGTGCCCTATTTGCGTCTAGGCGGTGGCGATCTCACTGCCATTGCGGGAATTGTTGGTTTATTCGCCGGCATATTGGGCGGCATTTTCTTTGCAAATCGCGGTTTTTCCTTAGGAAAATCAAGTGAACAAAGCAAATCGTCAGGGCTCATTGGCGTGCTATTTACCCGTAGCCTTTACTCATCTTGCTTTTTAACTCAATTTAAATTTGGCGAAAATCTGGCTATTTACTTTTTCAGAAAAAGCTACCCGGGCGCACAACACCCAGCCGTTTGATGTCGCTTGCCGGCGGCGCATTACTGGTGTATTAATGCAAAAATCCCTGTTTCTGCACAATTGGCGCATTTCGTAACTTCGTATTGTTCCGCGATACACAGCTTTTTAAACGGTGTCATTGCTCTTTATTGTCTTCGCAGCAATCACTAACAGCTTGCTCGGACAATTCCATGTGGGATTTGAACAACAACCTATCGCACATAATCAATATATCTGGAACTTCTTTGCCATGGCATTATGCGGATTGTGTTTCTCCCTTGGCGGCGGTTGCCCAGGTAAACAATTAGTGAATGTCGGGGAAGGAAACAATGACGCAGCATTGTTTGTATTAGGTATGCTATTAGGTGCAGCTGCGGCATAACTTCGGTTTAGCAGCTTCACCTACCGGTGTTACCGCTTATACGCCGCATGTTTTAGGTGCTTGGCTTTGCCGCCTGCGTTTACATTGGCGTGACCAATAAATCAAAAGCCCTAAATCCTCCATAGCGAGATAAAAACGCCCGTAATAAACGGGCGTTTTGTGTTTCTGAAATTCGACAACCTTGAAAACTCAATACAAAAGTGCGGTCGATTTTTCGTCTTATTTTAAATCTTCGGCTAAGCAAGGCTGAATTTTTATTCAACATTTCTTTTTAGCACACGCGGTGCAGCGGCAACAATATGCCCGGCTTTTTAAGTAACCATGACCGGCATTGTAGTCAGTCACGATACCGCCTGCCTCACGAACAATTAAATCGCCCGCAGCCACATCCCAAGCTTTGATACCGTATTCAAAAATAACCGTCCAAACGACCGGATGCCACATAACAAAGATCCAACGCAGCAGAACCGGTACGGCGGAAATCAGCCGCCTCTTCAATCAAGCTTTGCATCATATGAAATTGCATTGGCATGTATTTCGGTTGTTTGAATGGAAAACCGGTAGCAAGCACAGCACCGGATAAATCGCGTTTGTTTTCAACGCGTAAACGCTGTTCGTTTAATTTTTTGCGCCTTCGCCACGTACAGCAGTAAATAATTCGTTACGAATAGGATCGTAAACCACGCCCACTTCGGTGCGTCCTTTAACGCGAATAGCAATAGAAACGGAGAAATGAGGCAAACCTTTACAAAGTTTGTGGTGCCATCCAGTGGATCAATCACCCATTGAACATCGTTATCACTGCCTTCTAATGCACCGCTTTCTTCGGTGATGATGGTGTGGTCGGGGTAAGATTTTTAATGACTTCGATAATCGCTTCTTCTGACGCTTTATCTACGTTGGTTACATAGTCATTTTTTGCTTTTTCCATGGTGACGATGTCGTCACGACGTTCGTAGTTTTTGCAATAATATTGCCCGCTTTTTCGTGCTGCACGAATCGCGATATTTAACATAGGATTCATAAATTCCACCGGATTTTAAAGAACAATTTAGGTGCGCGATTATAAGAGATTTAAAAGAAAAATAGCTATCAGAAAAATTTTTTTAGAATTGTTGACTAAAAATACAAAGGGTATTTATGGTAGAATACGCCCCGCTATTGAATAAGATAAAAACTGATCATGTTGAAAAATATTCGAATTGTTTTAATTGAAACCCTCGCACAGTGGCAACATCGGTTCCACCGCACGAGCAATGAAAAACAATGGGATTAACTAGATTTAGTGTTAGTGGCGCCAAAACAAGGCGTGGATGCTCAAGCCATTGCCCTAGCTGCCGGCGCAGAAGATGTGGTGAAAAGTGCGGTCGTTGTAGAAAAACTTTTTCCGAAGCCGCTGCTGATTGCTCGTTAGTAATTGGCACTAGTGCAAGATTGCGTCATTTGCAAAACTCGCTCATTGAGCCACGCGAATGTGGGGAAAAAGCCATTAATCATGCGATAAGTGGAAAAGTAGCGATTGTATTTGGACGTGAGCGTGTCGGTTTAACCAATGAAGAATTGCTCAAATGCCACTATCATGTCGACGATTCCCTGCAAATCCGGATTATGCCTCGTTAAATTTAGCCATGGCGGTACAATTAATCAGTTACGAAATACGCATGGCTTACTTGGCAACACAGCGCGAAGAAAATCAGAAAAATGACACAAACGCAGTCCCTGACGTATATCCAGCAAATGCAAGAGTTGGACTATTTTTTCACGCGTACCGAGCAGCTTTATCAATCCCTTGGGCTTTATTCAAAATCAAGGTGTCATGCAAAAAAACTCCGACGCTTATATGGCCGTGCTGAAGTCGAAAAAACAGAACTTCACATTTTACTCGGCATGTTAAGTGCGGTTGAGAAAAAACTTAAATCGTAAAGAATAATAGTTGACTGTAAAGAGTCAACAATGCAAGATTTCTTCGCAATTGATTATTTTTTATTTAGGAACATAAAAGATGAAATTAACCTCGAAAAGGTCGTTATGCAGTCACCGCAATCTTAGATATTGCTATTCATGCCGATGATGGTCCCGTAAGTTTGTCTGATATTTCCGAGCGACAAACACATTTCCCTTTCTTATTTAGAACAACTGTTTGCAAAACTGCGCCGCAATAATTTAGTAAAAAGTGTGCGCGGACCGGGTGGCGGCTATAAATTGGGTCATATGCGTGAAGACATTTCCATCGGTATGATCATTGCTGCGGTAAATGAAAAATATTGATACGACCAAAATGTTTAGGGAAAGGTAATTGCCAAAAACGGACAGGAATGTCTCAACGCATACTTATGGGATAAGCTGAGCTCAACGTATTGCCGATTTCTCAAATGAAATCACTTAGCTGAGTTGGTTTCAACTACAGACAAACAAAAGTTCATCCAGCACAAACATCGAGATTTTGAAAAATCTTCTCGTGATTAAAACGAATAACCCCACAACATAGCTAGAAAGTGCGGTTTAAAATAAAACTATTTAGGAGTGAATAATGAAATTACCTATTTATTTGGATTATGCGGCAACTTGCCCAGTGGACGAACGCGTCGCGAAAAAATGATGGAATACCCTAACCATCGATGGCGTTTTCGGCAACCCGGCATCGCGTTCCCATAAATTTGGCTGGCAAGCAGAAGAAGCCGTTGATATTGCGCGTAATCAAATTGCCGATCTTATCGGTGCCGACTCTCGTGAAATTGTATTTCACTTCCGGCGCAACAGAATCAGACAACCTTGCTATCAAAGGTGCGGCGCATTTTTATCAAAACCAAAGGCAAGACACATTATCACTTGCAAAACGGAGCACAAAGCGGTGTTGGATACTTGCCGTCAATTAGAACGTGAAGGTTTTGAAGTCACTTATTTAGAACCGGAATCCGATGGTTTAGTCGATTTAGAAAAATTCAAAAGCGGCACTTGCGCCCTGACACTATCGTCGTCTCTATTATGCACGTGAACAATGAAATCGGCGTGATTCAAGATATTCAAGCGATTGGCGAATTATGCCGTGCGAAACAAAACCATTTTCCATGTAGACGCCACCCAAAGTGTAGGGCAAAGTGGAGATCAATCTTGCTGAATTACCGGTCGATTTAATGTCCATGTCCAGCCACAAATTATACGGACCAAAAGGCATCGGTGCGTTGTATGTTCGCCGCAAACCACGTATTCGCTTAGAAGCGATTATTCACGGTGGTGGTCATGAGCGCGGTATGCGTTCCGGGACCTACCTGTCCATCAAATCGTTGGTATGGGTGAAGCCTATCGCATCGCAAAAGAAGAAATGGCAACGGAAATTCCACGCATCAAAAGCCCTTCGTGATCGTTTATACAACGGTTTTAAAAAGACATCGAAGAAACCCTACGTTAACGGCTCCATGGAACACCGTGTTGCCAACAACCTCAACATCAGTTTCAACTATGTGGAAGGCGAATCCTTAATGATGGCATTACGCGACATCGCGGTTTCTTCCGGCTCTGCTTGTACTTCCGCGAGCCTATGAACCGTCTTATGTTCTACGTGCACTCTAGCGTAACGATGAATTGGCACACAGCTCTATTCGCTTTCACGTTAGACCGCTTCACCACGGAAGAAGAAATCGACTACACTATCAGCCTAATGAAAAGGTGCGGTGAAAATTACGCGCATTGTCTCCGCTTTGGGATATGTTCAAAGAAGGCATCGATTTAAACACCATTGAGTGGGCTGCCCACTAATTTTGACGAGCGGTGCAAATCGCCCAATAAGTACATTATTTTTAGGAAAGGAACAAAAATGGCATATAGCGAAAAAAAGTTATCGATCATTACGAAAAATCCACGTAACGTGGGTTCTATGGACAAAAAGACAGCGCCGTCGGTACCGGCATGGTCGGCGCACCGGCATGCGGTGACGTGATGCAATTACAAATTCGTGTAAATGACGAAGGCATCATTGAAGACGCCAAATTCAAAAACCTACGGCTGCGGCTCCGCCATTGCCTCCAGCTCGTTAATCACCGAATGGGTGAAAGGTAAATCCTTAGAAGAAGCAGGCGCGATCAAAAACAGCCAAATTGCTGAAGAACCTCGAATTACCGCCGGTGAAAGTACACTGTTCTGATTTTGGCAGAAGATGCCATCAAAGCGGCAATTGCTGATTACAAAGCGAAAAAGGCTCTTAAGACAATAAAAAGTGCGGTCGTTTTTGGCGCATTTTTAAAACGGGTAAAAGTCACCGCACTTTTGTACTCTCTTTATAACATAAAAATGACGACTGAAAAGAAAATTGCCCTTTGCCGTGTTGTGTATCGGCATCTTATTTCCGATAGCTTGCAGAACATTTTTACGGTTCATATCTCAGATACACGTTCGGCAAAGCTGATTTCATTAGCGGCGGCACACTTTTTATTGGATCACCCTGTTTCTGCCGACCGTGCTTTATAGCCGCCTTCGCCCCGCCGCGTTTATCGGCGCCCAGTTAGTACCATGAGCCTTTTTTTCTGCTGGTTGATTTTAGGCATGAGCGGCGATCCGAAAAGCGATACGATATATTGGACGCTTTTATTTCGCGTGGAGTGTGTTTGCGGGATTGCTCTCCCTCTACCCTGCACGAAAAAGCCTGAAATTATTTACCCGCTCTTGGTTAAGCGCGTTAATTGCGTCCGCGGGATATACTTATTTAAGCGTTGTACTGGCGATATTAATTCTAAAAATTAACCGCACTTTAACCGAGGAAACACATGACCACAGAAAAAGAAATTGGCTATCGCGGCAATACTCGTCGGTGTTTTTGGTGCCGTGATATATACCGCCTATATTACACCGACGTTTTTTGACGAATTGACCCTGTTAAATTTAGCTTATTATTGGGGCTGTTTGTTTGCCGCGACGATTTTTCTATACGCGGGTACGCGCAGCAGCAGTCACCGGTTCGGCGTTGGCAATTACTTCGCTGTTTGCGCTTTTCGCTTGTTATCAATCACCAGCGGCGATCCTAAAGGCGGGGCGGCGATGTGGGTAATTTATCTTATATGGAGTCTTGCCGCTGGTTTCGTGTCTATTTTTTTCCGGCGCTCTTTAAGCCGCAATTTATGCAAAAATCTTGGCTTCGTGCGGCAATTTGTAGCGTATTATTGACTTATTTATCTTTTATCGTTGGTCTCGTAGGATTCAAGTTATTTGATCAGTAAAAACGACTGTACGTTTATTTAGCAAAAATCGAGGAATGATTATGTCGGTCACATTAACCGAAAAGCGCGGCAGATCGCGTGAGAACATTTTTGCAAAACGTGGGAAAGGGATCGGGCTTCGTTTGGGCATTAAAACCTCCGGCTGTTCAGGATTGTCTTATATGCTTGAATTTGTGGACGCGTTAAATGCAGACGATCACGTGTTTGAACAATACGGCGTGAAAAGTCAATCGTGGACACCAAAAAGTCTAGTTTTATTTAGACGGCACCCAGCTGGATTTTGCCAAAGAAGGCTTAAACGAAGGGTTCAAATTCACCAATCCG
>BNJS01000955.1_pt1 | contig 42690 bp, 40 predicted proteins | sample 8540461 | NCBI WGS metagenome assembly BNJS01 (sample SAMD00202454, study PRJDB9452) | human saliva metagenome | isolation source: human saliva | place: Japan
AGATTTACAGTCTGCCCCATTTGGCCACTCTGAAACTACCCAAGGTGGTGGGCGTTGACGGATTCGAACCGCCGACCCTCTGCTTGTAAGGCAGATGCTCTTAAACCAGCTGAGCTAAACGCCCTCATTTTTTCGTAAGCGGTTGCAAAAGTAGTCATTTTTATTTTAACTGTGCAAACTTTATCAAGGGTTTTTCTTTATATGACAAAGAAATGTTCTTTTAGAGTTGATATTTTATGGTGAGTTAGAATAAAAACTCCTATGAATAACTTTTATGTTTCATAGGGAGTTGTTTGTTAAATAATATATTTTATTTTAGCTCTTAATAAAGTTCAAGACAAAGAGTACTGCCAGTACTATCAGTGTCCAGTTTAAATCTTTCCACTGGCGTGTGAAAGTCTTCATGAATACATAAGCGAGGATCCCCAAACAGATACCATCAGCAATAGAGTAGCAAAGTACCATTGTAATCATCGTGATGAAGGCTGGGAATGATTCTGTGATATCCTGAAGGTCGATTTTCTTTACCGAGTCAATCATTAATACGCCTACCATAACCAAAGCTCCACTTGTTGCTGCACTTGGGATGAGCAGGAAGATAGGTGAGAGGAAGAGGGCGATGATGAAGAAGATACCTACTGTAAATGCTGTTACACCAGAACGGCCACCTTCTGCAATACCACTGGCACTCTCAACGTATGTTGTCAGTGTTGAGCTACCCAACATAGCACCACACGTTGTACCAATAGCATCACTCATCATAGCTTCTTTAACGTGAGGAATGTCGCCATTTGGCTTAACGATACCTGTCTTGTCAGCTAAGCCCATCAGTGTACCGATAGTGTCAAAGATGTTAATCAAGAGCAGTGAGAAGACTACCAATATGGTTTTGAGGTTCATCAAGGATGAGAAATCAAACTTACAGAAGATAGGACTGATATCTTGTGGGGCAGATACTGGTATCCAATTGTCTGGAAAAACTGTTACTCCCATTGGAATACCAATGAGTGTTGTGATGATAATACCCCAGAATAGAGATCCTTTAACGTTTCTTGCCATGAGTGCACCACTAATCAAAATAGCGATAATACCAAGAATACAGGTAGGAGTGAAGGCTCCAAGACCAACGAGAGTAGCTTGGTTGTCAACGATAATATTAGCATTCTTCAGGCCGATAAAGGCAATGAACATACCGATACCTGCCGATATGGCATAGCGTAGATTAGTTGGGATGGCATTGAGAATCATCTCTCGCACATTGAAAAATGTAATTGCGATAAAGAAAACACCCTCAATGAGCATGATAGCAAGTGACTGCTGCCATGTGAATCCCAATGATACACAGAGCGTATAAGCAAAAAAGGCGTTAAGACCCATAGATGGTGCCTGTGCAAAGGGAAGCTTTGCCATAAATGCCAACAGTAATGTGGCAATAGCAGAAGCAAGTGCTGTACCGGTGAAGAGCGCTCCCTTGTCCATACCAGTACTTGCAAGAATACTTGGGTTGACAGCTAAGATATAGCTCATTGTTAGAATGTTGTTGCTCCTGCAATAATTTCCGTGCGGAGTTTCATTGATTTGGGATCAAATCCGAGGGCTTTTTCTAAGAAAGTCATCATTGTTTTAAGGTTTAAATACTCTTTTAGTTTATATTGATGTTTTATTTATCCAATCGTCAAGAATCATTCGTGCTATTGATAAAGGCTCAGGAATGGTTGGCAGGTTGTCTTTCGTAAACCAAGCTCCTTTTGAAAGTTCGCTACGCTGAAGTTGTATACTTCCACTATCGTAGTCTGCATTGAAACCTATCATTAGACCGCAAGGATAGGGCCAAGGTTGAGAACCAAAGTAGCGAATGTTCTTTATTTTTATACCAGTTTCTTCTTCCACTTCACGGTGTACAGCTTCTTCGAGTGTCTCACCTGTTTCAACAAAGCCTGCTACAAGTCCATAGAAATCGGTCTTGAAGTTACGAGCATGTACCAAAAGGACTTCGTCATCTCGGTGTACAAGGACGATGACTGCTGTTGCTAATTGTGGCCATACTTCTTTACCACAGTTCGTACAACGCTTTGATATATCGGTGTGCATCTTCATTGGGGCTCCACAAATGCCACAGAACTTAGTGTTATTATCCCAGTAAAGTAGTTCGTGACACTTACCAGCTTTGAGATAAAGTTCCTTGGAAAGGTAGTAGAAGGATGGACGTAAGCCACACATCTCATACAGAGGATTGTCTGTAATTGGTTGATCTATCATGACCGTCTTGACCTCTGTACCATCCTCCATAGGAGTAACTATTCTAGTACATGTGTCCAGGGATGTAGTGCTACTGGGGGCTCTTCAGAAAGTGGAATGGTATAATGTTCACTCTCTTTCTTAAGCATGATATCTGTTTTGCAGAAAACAAACCAGAACTTCTTCATCAGTCTCAGCTTTAATACTTTGCCTAATTCTTTTAATCTTGAACTCTAACCTTTAATTGTGTTAGTTCTTTTTAAAGTAACAACTACTTTTTCTCTTGTTTATTCTCCAAAAAGAAGCTTGCGGTCAGTGCAGCGGCAGGAACGGTCCATGCTTCTGGAACAAATTTCCAGTTGTGGTTTGGCTGTGGGTTCATGACACCTGCTTTCTTTATTTCTTCCATTAGATAATGGCGCTGATCCTTAGGACTCTCCCAAATGATTCGACTCTTCAAAGAGTCACGTGGGATTCCAGCACCCTTGGTTAATAACTCGCCACCACCATTAGCACGATAGCTATTAACTGCTACTGTGTACCACTTATTCTCATCAAATGGTTCTCCATTACTCATGCGAAGGATACGAACCTTTTCACCATCAGGCTTTGTGACATCTACTTCATAATCTATGCCTGCTGCAGAATCGAAGTTGAATGAGAAGTTTTTAAAGCCCAAACGTTGTGCATCATTCTGTGTGTTTGAGAGTAAAAGCAGGTGGTCGTCAGGACCCTTCATTGTGTTACACCATAAATCGTAACTCATCTCTAAATGCTTACGAATCTCCTTACCCGTTAGCTTCATCGTGCAGAGGTTGTTCTCATACTTGTAGAGACTGAACATGTCTGCAACAGTGACAGGACCAGCATTGATAGAAGAATTAAATAACAGAGGAGCATTAAAGGCAATGTCAGCCTTGGTAATCTTCAACTCTAAGTCAAGAATAAGGTCGTTGAAGGCAGAGTTACCGAAGTAGCTATCTTTTGTATAGATAGTATTTTTCAAATCTTCCAATTACCTGCTCGCTCCATGCTTTTTACGGTATCAATCTCTGGCTGGAAATGTTGAATAAAAGCTTCGTTAGCCTTGATATCTTTCACGTCAACCAGTTCTCCAGTTGCTTTCGTCACAGTATATTGACGTTTCCCTTTGATAGTCTTAGGTCTAAGAGTCAATGTTGCTATCGCTACCCGTTGTGCATTGTTAGCTGGATCCAGACAAATGACGTCTTTACCTATACTATTCTTTTCGATAGAGCTATGTGGAGTGTGGTCATGACCGAAGAAAACAACATCAAAACCCGGTACTTCCTGTGCTACTTTTTTAGATGCATCTTCGTCATAGTCTACAGTCTTTATGCCGCCATCCCAACCAGAATGGAACAAACCAATGATAACATCTGGATTCTCTTTAGCCTTCACTTCAGCCATTGTTCTTTTGGCGCAAGAAACCATTTCCTCAAAGCGCAGACCGCTCCAAATGCTCTCTTTCAACCAGTTAGGTATAGCAGGAGTGAGCATACCGATGACACAAACCTTAATACCATTCTTTTTCTTGATAGTATAATAAGGTAAGATATAAGGCTTATTAGTCTTTGTATCAATAATATTTGCACCAAGGATAGGGAACTTCAGCTCCTTAAACCATTTGTCATAAACCTTATGTCCTGTTTCAATATCGTGGTTTCCAACCGTTGCTACGTCATATCCCATATAGTTAAGCACGCTTGCAGCGATGTTAGTCTTCTCTGGTGTGACGTAATTATAGTAGTAGGAGATAGGCTGACCTTGTAGGATATCGCCATTATCCAATAAATAGACATTGTCTTTCCCATCCTTCTTACGCAGCTCTTCTACCAATGTATAGACTCTTGCCATAGAACCACTCTTAGGTTTTCTGGTGATGAAGTCGTATGGGAAGAAAGAACCATGCACATCAGTTGTTTCGATAAGTTTGATGGTAATATCTTTCTGTTGTGCCATAGTTGAAGAACTGAGTCCTAACATGATGGAAAGTAATATTGTTGAAAGTTTCATAACTTTATTTTTAATTCAGCTGCAAATGTACTAAATTATACGGAAATAAACGAACTTGTTTTGTTATGTTTTCGTGTCTTTCAAAGTCTCTTTTGTGGGTTAATTTGAGATGTAGAAGAGTGTATTTTAGCGTAGATATAAAAATCGTTTGATAATAGGCTTTGTTTTTCAGATACGTAGCTTTATTAATGTATATTATTGTAGAAGATCAGGAGCACACAAACTAAAACCCTTTATAATGGTTTAAGCTGTGTGCTCCTGTCTTTTTATTTTCAGATAATAATAAGTAGGGTAGGGTTAAATAACACCTTGCGCCATCATTGCTTTTTGCCACCTTGATGAAGCCTGCAACGTTAGCACTCCTTTACATAATTGATGTATCCATCTGCTCAGTACCATACTCACGCAGTTTGCATGGATATCATCCATGATCTGATGGAGTTTCTCATCAACCTCTTCACGGCTCCACTTCAAGCGTCCAGAGTTTTGACCTCATCTCAAGTCCTGATCAGCTACACCACCGGCATTGCTTGCTTTACCAGGACAATAGAGTACTTTTGCATCTTGGAATATCTTTACAGCCTCAGGAGTAGAAGGCATATTAGCACCTTCTGTCACGGCAATGACACCATTCTTTACGAGTTCAGCAGCTGCTTCTCCGTTTATTTCGTTCTGTGTGGCACATGGAGTTGCGATGTCAGCCTTCTCAGACCAAGGTCTTCCTCCCGTACATACTTCACGTTATACTTCTCAGCATACTCACGAATACGTCCACGCTCAATATTCTTGAGTTCCATGATATAGGCAAGTTTCTCCTCGTCTATACCATCTGGGTCGTAGATATAACCATCAGAATCAGAACAAGTCAGAGGTTTTGCACCTAATTCAAGAAGTTTCTCAATTGTGTACTGTGCTACATTACCCGAACCAGAGACGAGGACCGTCTTACCTTTGAGGTCAATGTTACGAGTCTTAAGCATGTTCTGCAAGAAGTATACATTACCATATCCCGTTGCTTCTGGACGGATGAGCGAACCACCGAACTCCTGCCCCTTACCTGTAAGGATTCCTACAAACTGGTTTGTTAGTTTCTTGTATTGTCCAAACATATAGCCAACTTCACGTCCACCAACACCGATGTCACCAGCAGGAACGTCACAATCAGGCCCAATATAATTCCACACTTCTCATGAAAGCCTGACAGAAACGCATTACCTCGGCATTTGATTTACCTCGAGGGAGAAGTCTGAACCACCCTTTAGCACCACCCATTGGGAGGTTGTCAGTGAGTTTTTGAATGTCTGCTCAAAAGCAAGGAACTTCAAGATAGACTCGTTTACTGATGCATGAAAGTGAGTCCACCCTTATAAGGACCAATAGTATTGTTATAGTTGTACTGGAAACCCATATTGGTTTGTACATTTCCCTGTCATCAACCCAGTTTACACGGAACTTAATAATTCTGTCTGGTACACAGAGTCGCTCAATAAGATTAGCCTGATCGAAAACCAGGTGTCTATTATATTCATCTTCAATAGTGTCTAATACCTGCGAAACAGCCTGAATATACTCTGGCTCATTTGGAAAACGCTGCTTTTAATCTCTCTACGACTTCTGTTGCTTCATAAATAGTTGTTTTTATTATTTACTCCTGAAATGTTTTTGTTTTGTATAATTTACGTCTTGTTTATGCTTGCAAAGATAGCATTTTTGCTTAGATAACTATCTTTTTGTTGCAAAATATTTGATTATAGTGTAAAATAAGTCATTAATCTATCTCTCATCTGTACGTTTAGTAGATTACCTGTCTTTCCTTTGTAGCATGAAGAATGTACATAGTGATGTTATATATACGTAAAGATCTTATCTTATTACACTATGATATTCATGTTGCTGTCACTTTTAACATTTCGTTGCAAGTATTTGTAAACCAAATAGTTACTTATACATAGATGATGACAGTAGTGACAGGAAAATTAATCTTTGATAGAAAAGCCTCTTTTGCTATAGTTTCTTATCTTAATGCGTATAATTACTCATCATTATAAGTCTGTGATAAGTCTGTATTCGACTTATTTTAATATTTTTAAGTGAGGTTGCTTTTTCATTTTCTACAAATCCTTTCCATCATTTTAATGATTAGCACATTATGTGCGAACGCTCCGCACATGTTGTGTGGAGGGTAAGCACCAAATGGTGCGAGGGAGTATTACTATTTTCTTTAGCCATAATCTGTCGATGGGGCTCCTGATATATGATTAATAAGGCTTAGTAATGAAGTAGGGTATTCTTTTGAGCGTTTGAAGACTTCTTTATAATTTCGTAGATAAATATAGTCTGCAGGTTATGTAACTGAAATAGTGTGCAACGTCTTTGTTGCAAAAACAAACACGCTATTCGATATAGCATACAATCAGTTTAGTTTAATAAACTGATATGAGTAAAAACTATGTTTTATGCGTATAATACTATAAAGGTTTGATAGGATATAACAATGCCTATAACCTTGTTTGAGATTATGGGCATTATACAATAATGTGTAAACGAACTCGCTTTACTTCTTACCAAGTCCACGAAGCCACTTCAGAGGTTTTTTAATAAGAGCTTTCAAGCCTGATTCTTTGTTGGATGTTGATGGCAACTCCTCGCGAATATCATATTTTGTACTTCTTCTACAGACTTATCTTCTGGTGTACGTTGGCGGTTGTTACGCTTCTTACGCTTGTTGTTTGATTTTTTATTCTGCTGGTTGGCAGTGTTCTCAGCATTACCTTTATTGTTAGCAGGTTTTCTGTCATTGCGCTTCTCGTTCTCAGCTTTTGGCTGACGCTCCTGCTGCTTACCCTTATTCTGACGATTATTCTTCTTGTTTACTGGTTTACCCTCAGTTGCTGCAGGATTGTTATCTTGCTGCTTTTTGAGGTCTATGGTTCTGTTTGTTTCCAGTCTTACGCTCCTGTGGTTTAGCGTTGTTCTCGTCAGCGTTGTTCTGTGTCTGCGGTGCAGGACGTCTGTTGCGCTGCTTATTGTTTCCTTGTTTCTTGTCCTTATGACTCTGATGGTCACGATCCTTGCGGCGACGGCTCTTCGCACTATTGCCCCCCTTCTTAGGTTTTCCGTTGCTCTTGTATTCAGGACCTTCGCCAAGTTCTGCAGGTAGTTGCGCCTTCTCAATCTCCTTCTCTAAGAACGATTCAATCTGCTGGAAGAAGTAAATATCATCTTCGTTCACGAAGGTAATAGCCTTTCCGTCACGGTCAGCGCGTGCTGTACGACCGATGCGGTGTACGTAATCCTCAGCATCGTGAGGAACATCATAGTTGATAACCATTGTAATGTCATCAATGTCGATACCACGTGATACGATGTCGGTTGCAACCAACACATCAATCTGTCCACTCTTGAACTTGAACATAACGTCATTACGCTGTTCTTGATCGAGGTCAGAATGCATCTCACCACAGTTGATGTGCATGCGATTAAGCGATCCTGCAATTTGCTTTACCTTCTGTTTTTGAACCTGAGAAGATAATGACACGCTTGAGATCTCCAGCCTTGAAGATATCCTTAATGATACCCATTTTTCTGCGTTTCATAGCATACGTATGCTGTCTGCTGAATCTTCTGCAGGCTTACTTACAGCGAGTTTAATCTCAACAGGGTTCTTTAGCAATGTCTTCGCAAGTTCTTCAATTTTTGCAGGCATTGTAGCTGAGAACATAATTGTCTGACATGTTGCAGGCAATTTCTTTTGCAATAGTCATAATGTCATCAGCAAAACCCATGTCGAGCATACGGTCGGCTTCGTCAAGGATGAAGAAGCTTACCTTAGATAAGTCTACGTTACCGAGAGAAATATGGAGATGAAACGCCTCTGGAGTAGCAATTACTACATCTGCTCCTAATGCGAGACTCTTCAACTCTTGGTCATATCTATTACCATCATTACCACCATAGACAGCAAACACAAGATACACCATTAAGATAGTAGGCAAAGCCCTGCATACCTTGGTCAATCTGCTGTGCTAACTCGCGTGTAGGCGACATGATGACACAATTAATTGCTGACTCAGGGTAGCCACCATCAGCCAGTTTAGAGAGAACTGGAAGGAGGTAAGCCGCTGTTTTACCTGTTCCAGTCTGGGCAACGCCCAATACGTCGTGTCCTTTTAATATTTCGGGAATGCACTTCTCCTGAACTGGAGTACATTCATCAAAACGCATGTCATATAGTGCGTCAAGTACGTTATCGTTTAAATCTAAATCTTCAAAAATACATATTTTACTGTTTTTGCCCTTCTTCAATGAGGGTAGTTTTTACTTTTGTTTTTATTCGCCTTATTAACTTGGTGCATGTCTATAGCAGAAGTAGGCGATGATAGCAAAGATAATGTTTGGTATCCATGCTGCCAATATAGGCGGTGTGTCAGCCTGAATAGCAAAGGTTGCTGAAACGGTCTGGAGCATGATATAGCCGAAACTCAATGCCAAACCGATTCCAAGATAGAGTCCCATTCCACCTTTCCTCTTACGTGAAGAGAGGGAGAGACCGATAATGGTGAGGATAAAAGACGAGAACGACATCGCTATTCGTTTGTGGAACTCAACTTCATACTGTACCACATTACCAGAGCCACGGCTGGTCTGCTTGGAGATATAGTTTAGCAGTTCTGGAGAGGTAAAGGTTTCTTGTTGACCTTTAGAATAGACAAGGTCAGTTGGTTCCATGAGTAGAACGGTGTCCTTTGAGGCTCCACTTTGGATATGCTCCTTTAATCCTTTGAGTGTACGTATCTTCCAGTTACTTACCTTCCAATGATACTTTGTGTCAGCAACGGTATCATACTGAATCTCCATTGCAGTCATGTGGCTGACAATCTTCTTGTTTTTAGTCTTTACAAGTGAGAATCCATAGCCCCGTTTATATTGGTCGTCGTAATGCTGAATATAAGCGGTAGTATTCTTTGCAACAAACAGTTGTACGTTCTCTGCCGATGTGTTCTTTTTAGAATTACGATAGAGAGACTCAAAGTTTTGGCGAATAACAGTCCCATGAGGTATCACAAAACTGTTAAGATAGAATGTTAAGCCTGCGATGAGCACACATGATATCATGTAAGGGCGCATCAATCGTCTGATAGACATGCCTGCTGCCATCATTGATATAATCTCAGAATTACCCGCCAGTTTGGAAGTAAAGAAGATTACTGCAATGAATACGAATAGTGGTGAGAATAGATTGGAATAGTAAGGGACGAAGTTGGCGTAGTAATCAAAGATGATTGCTCGCCATGGGGCATGATATTGCGTGAACTTAGAGAGGTTCTCATTAAAGTCGAACACAATAGCGATGGATATAATCAATAAGATAGCATAGATGTATGTACCTATGAATTTCTTAATGATATACCAGTCCAGAATACCGATAAAACGCGAAGGGGAGAGCATCTGAAGTAGATGTCCTACCTTCTTCAAGACGGGAAAGCGTGTAAGAACACGTTGCCCGAAATGGTTAATCAGTTTCTTAACTTTATCAACAATCTCTTTAACCTTACTCATTTGGTTTCTTCTTAAATTCTTCTTCCTAACTGTTCAATGACAGAAGCTTTCCACTGTACGAAGTCACCCTGCTCAATATGTGTACGTGCATCCGTTACGAGACGGAGATAGAACGCAAGGTTGTGGATGCTGGCAATCTGCATTGCGAGTAATTCTCCTGCTTTGAATAGATGATGGAGATAGGCTTTACTTGTGATAACATCAATATCACAGCCATCTGGATCAATCGGTGAGAAATCATTTTCCCACTTCTTATTCTTCATATTCATCGTACCATTGTAGGTGAAGAGCATTGCATTACGGCCGTTACGGGTAGGCATAACGCAATCGAACATATCCACGCCGCGCTCAATAGCTTCAAGAATGTTCTGTGGTGTACCAACTCCCATCAGGTAACGAGGCTTGTCCTTTGGAAGAATCTCATTGACTACCTCAATCATCTCATACATCACCTCTGTTGGTTCACCAACTGCCAAGCCACCGATAGCATTGCCATCTGCACCCTTATCAGCCACAAACTTTGCCGCTTCACGGCGTAAGTCCTTTGTAAGTACAGCCTTGAACGATAGGGAAGAGACTTTGGTTATGACCGTAGAGCGGCTCCGTCTCGTTGAATCGTTTGATACAACGATCAAGCCAACGCTGTGTCATTTCCAAACTCTTTTTGGCATATTGGTAATCGCTCTGTCCTGGAGGACACTCGTCGAAAGCCATCATGATATCGGCACCAATGATCCGTTCGGTGTCCATCACGTTCTCTGGTGTGAAGATATGCTTAGAACCATCGATGTGACTTCTGAACTCACAGCCCTCTTCTGATAGTTTACGAATACCTGTCAATGAGAAAACTTGGAAGCCACCAGAGTCTGTCAGGATCGGACGGTCCCAACCATTGAAACCATGCAGACCACCTGCAGCCTTGATGATATCAAGTCCCGGACGCAGGTAAAGGTGATAGGTATTACCTAAGATAATCTGTGCCTTAACTTGTTTTCGCAACTCCTCAAAGTGTACACCCTTAACAGAACCGACGGTACCAACAGGCATAAAGATAGGAGTCTTTATCTGTCCGTGGTCGGTTGTAATGATACCTGCGCGGGCATCACTGGCATTATCTGTATGCTGAAGCTCAAATGTCATTATTTTGTTTCCTCCTTCTTTTCTTCAACAATCGTAAAGTCTACAGGGTGTTCTACCTTTTCATCGGTCAAAGCAAAGTCCCATACCTGCTGAATATTCTCAACGAAGTGGAATTGAAGACCCTTACGATAAACCTCAGGAATCTCCTCAACATCCTTCTTATTCTCTGAACACATCACGATATCAGTAATTCCTGCACGTTTAGCAGCAAGTATTTTCTCCTTGATACCACCCACTGGAAGAACCTTACCACGTAGGGTTATCTCGCCCGTCATAGCAGTGTTCTACGCACCTTACGCTGTATGAGTGCTGAAGCAATACTTGTTGCAATCGTTATACCAGCTGAAGGACCATCCTTTGGAGTTGCTCCTTCTGGTACGTGGATATGGATATTCCACTGTTCAAAGATGCGATAGTCTACGTTCAATGCGTTGATATGTGCCTTAACATACTCCAATGCAATGACAGCAGACTCCTTCATGACGTCACCAAGGTTACCGGTCAGGGTTAACTTACCCGCTTTACCCTTAGAAAGTGAGGTTTCAATAAAGAGAATCTCACCGCCAACACTGGTCCATGCAAGACCTGTTACCACACCAGCATATTTGTTGCCCTGGTAGATATCACGTGTGAAAGGTGGCTTACCTAATAAGTCCTCTAACTTATCTGGAGTAATCTTCGTATAAGGAAGTTGCTTATCCATAGCCTGCTTGAAAGCCAACTTGCGCATAGCCTTGTTGATTTGCTTCTCAAGTTGACGCACACCACTTTCACGTGTATAGCTTTCAATAATCTTCTCCAACGTTGCCTTGGCAAACTTTGGTTTCTCTTCTAACTGGTCTAAACCTGTGTTTTCGAGTTCTTTTGGTACGAGGTGGCGTTTTGCTATCTCAACCTTTTCTTCCGTAATATAACCTGAAACCTCAATAAGTTCCATACGGTCGAGTAGTGGACGTGGAATAGTATTGAGGTCGTTTGCCGTAGCTATGAACAATACCTTTGACAAGTCATAGTCCATATCCAGATAATTATCATGGAAAGCGTTGTTCTGCTCAGGGTCGAGAACCTCCAACAAGGCTGATGAAGGGTCGCCATTAACAGTGTTCTGAGTAACTTTGTCAATCTCGTCAAGAATGAAAACAGGATTTGATGAGCCTGCCTTTTGGATATTCTTGATGATACGTCCAGGCATAGCACCAATGTAAGTCTTACGATGTCCTCTGATTTCTGATTCGTCGTGGAGACCACCGAGAGAGACACGTACATACTTACGCTTCATAGCTTCAGCAATACTCTTGCCCAAACTGGTCTTACCAACACCCGGAGGACCATAAAGGCAAAGGATAGGTGACTTCAAATTACCACGCAACTGAAGCACAGCAATATATTCAAGAATACGTTCCTTCACCTTCTCCATACCATAGTGATCCTTATCAAGAATACGCTTTGCACGTTTCAAGTCAAGGTCGTCTTTGGTATATTCATTCCACGGTAGGCTGACCATTGTTTGCAGATAATTCACCTGCACGCTATAATCAGGACTTTGTGGGTTTAGGGTTTCGAGCTTATCCAATTCCTTTTGGAATATCTTAGCAATATCTTCTGACCACTTCTTGTTCTTAGCCTTTTCAAGTAGTTCTTTCTTGTCAGGTGCAGAATCACCATCACCCAATTCTTCCTTAATGTTTTTAATCTGCTGATGTAGGAAGTATTCACGCTGCTGTTCGTCAAGATCCTCACGTGTTTTTGAACGTATATCCTGACGGAGATGCTGGAACTGAATTTCTCGATTCAGCACCTTCATCAACGCAAACAGACGATCTTTGATAGAATTTTCTTCTAACATTTGAATCTTGTCTGTTACAGGGAATGGCATGGTTGAACAGACATAATTCACTGCAACAACAGGATTGTTGATATTGTCGAGTGCAAACTGTGTGTCATCTGGGATGTCATCGCTACCATGGATATACTCCTTTGCAACCATCTTCATATCCTCAACAGCCGTAGAGAATTCCTTGTCTCTCTTTGGTTCTGCTTCTTCTGGCAAGGCTACAGTATATCCCTTCATGTAGGGTTCTACGGCTGTGATTTCCTTTATCTTACACTTGCCAAGTCCCTGCAAGATGACCGTGCGGTTGTTACCCTCGTAATTACCAGGCATATCAAAGGCACGAACGAAACGTGCATAGATACCTGTCGTATAGACGTCATCTATCTGTGGGTCATTAATGTTGCTGTCTTTCTGACTTACAATCGCTATTATAGTGTTCAGGGTCCCTCCTCCAAGTGCTTTTACAGAGCCAGCGTTGGTTTTCTTCCAACGAGGATAGGAGAGAGAATTCCAGGGAACATAACGAGGTTACGGGTTACGAAAATAGGGATTTCGCCATCAACTTGTACGTCCAAGTTTGGCATGTCACCCTCGTAATCAGTAATCATTTGTATAGAGCTATTTTGTTTCATAAAGTTCTTTTATACCTACTTTTAGCTTGCAAAGTTACAAAATAAAACCGAAAGACTAAAAGAATAATTGTGCTTTAATTAGCTATCTTGTAAAAAGGTGGGGTTATGTGCATAAGAAACAGGTGACAAATAGTAGGGTGTTTGTACTCCGCACATTTGGTGTTGATGCTTCGCACCATTGGTGTTAAGCCTCCGCACTATGTGTGCTGAGCCTCTTTGTTTCTATAAAAGCTGGTGAGTAATCTTACTATTGTAAATGTAATAAGCTACAGTAAACCCTTAGTTTCTTACTTGTCTGTTAATGTGTTTTCGGATGGCGATGGCTTCAAATACGATTCTTTACTGAAAGTTAGTTTTTGCCTTGTACTTTGTCGTCTTCTTACTTACTTAATATAGAACGCTTGTGTAAGATTTTGATACCACATTGTGCGTGCTCCTATATCGTTGTTTAGTACTTGTTCTTCTATCTTACATACTGTGGTAATATCCTTCCCGAACTCTATTAAGCAGCGTTTAGCTGGCTTTGAAGATTTTGTTTTAATGTTTGTTAGTTTTAATATTGATAATCCGTTAAATATAGCTTCTGCTTCAAGTATATCTTTGTTCTCTGAAGGGACGATAATAGATAACGTCCCGTTGGGTTTAAGGAGTCTTTTAGAATGATAGATAAGCTCTTGGTGAGAGAGAGAATCAGTGTGTCTTGCAGTTGTTCTTTGTTGTAAAGGATTTTTTAATGAATTAATAAAGTAAGGTGGGTTACATACAATTGCATCGTAAATCCCTTCTTCTTGGATTGCACTGCATGGGACATAATCTTGTAGGGAACTATTGAGAATATTTATTCTATCGTTAAACGGAGACTTTGAAACATTAAAACGTGCATCTTCAAGCGCGCCCTTGTCAATCTCAATAGCATCAATCTGTGCCGAAGGGAAACGTTGTGCCATCATAAGGGCAATAACTCCTGTACCTGTTCCTATGTCAAGAATTCTTAAGCCACCTTTTGCCCAAGCGCCAAGCAATACACCATCCGTCCCAACCTTCATGGCTGTGTGGTCATCAGTGATATGAAATTGCTTAAATGTAAAGCCCATCTTACTGGCTTAGAGTTTTATATATTTAGTTTGCGAAGCAGGTTTTTATTGATAGCCTGCACCTTTCTACTTTGTTTGGTAAGGTCTTGTCTCATCAAGTCAATGTTGTAGAATATTTCAGAAAAGGCAGTTTGCAACATGTTTGGTTGTCTGCAATCTTTTCCTCCCTTAGGATTTACAATAATGTTAATTCCCTTTGGTACAACAGAGATGTCTACATCAGCACCAGATGTAATAGGGTCACCATCGTAATGGATAACTCCCTCCTTCTTGCGGTGTATATGAATATGCTTGGCTCTGAAAGTCTTTATTTTTAGATTCTTATCCAAGGTTTTGTTGAAAAGTTCAATTGCAACCTGTGGTGCATCAATGAGGTCAAATGGTTCCATGATAATAATATCCAACAAGCCATCACTCATAGATGCTTGCGGAGCGATATAGGCATTGTTACCATATTGTGAGGCATTGGCTGCTGATACGAGGAAAGCTTTATAACGATGTGTACCATCCTCATCTTCTATGACGTAGGTTTCTGGCTCATAGCTTAATCCTTCTTCAAGAACTTTCTGCATATAAGTGATAGGTCCACGTTTCCCCGCCTCTGCAAATTTCATAGAAATGAAAGCATCAAACCCCATTCCACAAGTACAGAAGAAAGGGTGATCGTTGATGATACCATAGTCAAGCGGTTTAACATCATAGTAGTTTAAAATGTCAACGCATTTCTTCAGGTTCATCGGTAGGTTTAGATGTCTTGCAAGTCCATTTCCAGAGCCACAAGGGAGTATGCCCATTGCAGACTTTGTATTGATAAGTGACCTTCCAACCTCGTTAACAGTCCCATCTCCGCCCACAGCAACAACAACGTCTACTCCTTCTTCCACGGCTTCCCGTGCAAGTTCTGTTGCGTGACCAGCATGTTGTGTTTCTGCAATGCGATAGTCAAACTTATCTTTATCGAGTCGTTCTTCAATGAGGTCAGGAATACCTGCCTTACTTACAGTGCCCGATATAGGGTTTAGGATAAAAACAATTTTTTTCTTATTCATTGTGCCAAATAATTAGCGCATTTTTTATTTGTACAAAGTTACATATTTATCGGTTATGTCGTGGATATATGAGAGTAAAAATGTTTTAAAAATCACTTTTCTAATCAAAAAGACCATTTTGTCATTCTAATTTAGTATCTTTGCAGCCTGAAAATAATATTTAAGTAGTTTAATGACTACACCATATTAAAATATAATGGGACAGTTACAAGACAAGTACAAAAGCTACCGCGAGCCACAGAAGTTTATGGATGCTGGTGTTTATCCATACTTCCGTGAGATTACAAGTAAGCAAGGAACAGAAGTTACAGATATTGATGGCAACGAGATTCTTATGTTTGGCTCTAACGCCTACACAGGCTTGCCAAATGATCCACGTGTAATTAATGCTGCTCAGCTCGCTCTTGAAAAGTATGGCTCAGGTTGTGCCGGAAGTCGTTTCTTGAATGGTACACTCGATCTTCATGTTCAGTTGGAGAAAGAGCTTGCTGCTTTTGAAGGCAAGGATGAGGCGCTTGTTTTTTCAACAGGTTTTTCTGTGAATGCTGGTGTTCTCTCTGTTGTAGTAGGACGTGGTGACTATGTTATCTGTGATGATCGTGATCACGCAAGTATCGTTGATGGACGTCGTTTGAGTTTTGCAACTCAACTTCGCTATAAGCACAATGATATGGAGGATTTGGAGCGTGTTCTTCAGAGACTTCCTCAAGAAGCTGTTAAGCTGATTGTTGTTGATGGTGTCTTCTCTATGGAGGGTGACTTGGCAAACTTGCCAGCAATTGTTGAGTTGAAGCATAAGTATAATTGCTCAATCATGGTTGATGAGGCACATGGTTTAGGTGTGTTCGGTCGTCAGGGTAGAGGTGTTTGTGATCATTTCGGTTTGACAGACGAGGTAGACCTTATTATGGGTACTTTCTCAAAGAGTTTGGCATCAATCGGTGGTTTCATCGCTGGTGATAAGGATACTATTAATTATCTCCGTCATACTTGTCGTACATATATCTTCTCAGCAAGTAATGCGCCAGCAGCAACAGCTGCAGCGTTGGAGGCACTTCATATTCTTGAGCAGGAGCCAGAACGTTTGGAGCAGTTGTGGAAGGTAACTAACTATGCTTTGAAGCGTTTCAGAGAAGAGGGTTTTGAGATTGGTGATACAGAGAGTCCAATTATTCCTCTCTATGTGCGTGATATTGAAAAGACTTTCGTGGTAACCAAGTTGGCTTATGAGGCTGGTGTGTTTATTAACCCAGTAATCCCTCCAGCTTGTGCTCCACAGGACACTTTGGTACGTTTTGCATTAATGGCTACTCATACAGAGGAGCAGGTTGAGCGTGGTGTTCAAGCGTTGACTAAGATTTTTAAAGCGCAGGGTATTATTAAGTAAGTTGTATATACTTCCTATATAAAAGGGATTATAATAGTAAAGAAACGAAGGGATTATTCTTATAGAGTAGTCCCTTCGTTTTTTTGTTTTACACTTTATATATATGGTTGATGAGGGGGAGTAGGGGCCTCAGTAGGAAAAAGGTGGGAAATTTTCTTTATTTGATATCTTTTTCTTTCCTTTGCATTATGGAAGATACTTATCTCTATCATTTAGCATCGTTGGTTCTCCCTAAGGATGTATTGAAATACTTCTCTATAGTTAAAATAGAACCTAGTCCTTCATTATTGCGTATCCATCTTGATGAGAAGATGGAGAAAGAACTTTCCGATGACCTTCATTTTGAGTCTAAAGGCTTTATGGACGCCGTTGAGGTTACCGACTTCCCTATTCGTGACCATAAAGTTATTCTTGTTCTTCGCCGTCGTCGTTGGTTAGATACGCGTACAGGCAAGAGTTTCTCTTCCTTTACAGATTGATATTACAGCCTCCGGTACTCGTTATTCCAAAGAGTTCGGAGTTTTTTTTAAAAGAAACGTATGGAGACATCCCCAGTGACCTGCCGTACGCTTGAGGAATTTTATCATATCGATGGACATCAGTTTGAGAAACAATATAAGGAGGTGCTTAGCGGCTATAGGGATTGGGATTAGCTATATCACGCTGAGGACTGGCTTCTGTTTCCTGATAATATTGGTTCACATCTAGCTATAGATGAGACCGCTCTCTCCAACGGAGAACTTTATACGATAGTAACTAATAGGGACAGACATGGCAAGAAGGGCTGCCTTGTAGCAGTGGTTGCTGGAACAAAGTCTGAGAAGGTATGTGAGGCCCTCGATAGGATAGATGAACAAAAGCGTGAAAAGGTTGAGGAGGTAACACTAGATTTGTCAGACAGTATGCGTAAGATAGTACGCCATAGCTTCCCTAAAGCCAAAAGAGTCATTGATAGATTTCATGTTCAAAAGCTTGCCTGTGATGCTGTACAGCAGATGAGGATAGACTATCGTTGGAGAGCCATACAGGAGGCAAATGATGAAATGCAGGAAGCCAAACTTATAGGAAAGAAGTATCAACCTCGCACCTTTGATAATGGAGATACGAAGAAGGAACTGCTAGCCAGGAGTAGATATCTTCTGTTCAAGTCTTCGGAGAAATGGACAGACTCACAGAAACAGAGAGCTAAGATACTCTTCGAACTTTATCCTAAAGCTTCAGACGGCCTATGGTCTGTGTCATTCTTAAGAATGATTTTTGCCAAGAATACCATCAAAAATGCAGCAAAGGTTATCAATGGCTAAAATGGTACAATAAGGTGGAAGAGGCAGGGTTTGATTCTTTCAATGTTATTGCAGCTACATTCTATGAGCATTATGATGATATCCTTAATTTCTACAACAATAGAGCATCAAATGCAGCAGCAGAATCTTTTCAACTCAAAAATAAAATTATTCAGAACCAATCTGAGAGGAGTCAGAGACAAAAGTTTCTTTTTGTTTAGAATCAAAAACTATATGCATAATCCCCACCTTTTTCCTACTGAGTCGGAGTAGGTTGTTGTTAATTATTCTGGAAGGAAACAAGAAGAGTGGGTTAATATTCTTTGTTAAGCATATAAAAGTTTAATAAGATATTCTTTTATCTAAGATTTTGATAGTTTTTTTGCGTGTCAGATATTGTTTCTGATATATTCTTTAATGAAGTAAAAGAATTATTTTCATGAAGAAAAATCATTTATTTTTCATGAAAATAATTTGGAATAGACGCTTGTAAGGTTATTCGTAGAGGCTATTTTGTTAGCTTAATATATAATGTTTGTCGTTTTTAGTGGTCAAATGAGAAATAATAATTAGTTGTTATACATCTGTTATTATATAATTGAGATTTGATTTTATATGTGGTAGTACAGAATAATGTATTTTTCTTCATTTTTATCTTTGTGGCTGTTTCTTTTTGTAATTGCTTGTTTATCAAAACTTTGCGGTTGTTATAGCTTTTCTGGCACAGATTTTATCATAAAATGGGTGATTTTTATTGAAAAAAAACATGGAAAAGTTTGGAGGTATCGGAAATATATAGTACCTTTGCACTCGCAATTCAGAAATGAGACAATCACTAATGAATATGCAACGGGGTGTAGCGCAGCTCGGTAGCGCATCTGGTTTGGGACCAGGCGGTCGCAGGTTCGAATCCTGTCACCCCGACTTTTTGTCTAACTCTTTAGAGAAAGAGACGTTAAATGCGGCAATAGCTCAGTTGGTAGAGCACGACCTGCCAAGGTCGGGGTCGCGAGTTCGAGCCTCGTTTGCCGCTCTTTGATATTCTGAATTATTTAGAAGTTTTCTTCCAAGTTATGCCCAGGTGGCGGAATTGGTAGACGCGCACGTTTCAGGTGCGTGTGTTTCACGACGTGCAGGTTCGAGTCCTGTTCTGGGCACTTTTAAAACAGAATATTATGTATATGCTGGAGAGGTGGCGGAATTGGTAGACGCGCTACTTTGAGGGGGTAGTGAAAATTGTTTCGTGGGAGTTCGAGTCTCCTCCTCTTCACATAGAATTTTAAAGTAAGTAGTTACTTACAATATTAAATGCGGCAATAGCTCAGTTGGTAGAGCACGACCTTGCCAAGGTCGGGGTCGCGAGTTCGAGCCTCGTTTGCCGCTCTTTTTTTTTAGAGAAACATACATAGCAATTTCTTTATGAATTTATATTTGCGATATTTCGATAATGAAGTATTAGTACATAATGTTGAGGAAGCTTTAGATTTTCTAAGTTCTATTCCTGACATTCAGCTCACTCCTGATTTGGAAGATGATATTAGAAATTATGCTTCCAACGATGTTTTCTATCCAAAACGTTATAAAGTACGTCCTCGTGTTTATTTTATTGTGATAAAGACAGAGGCTGCTACTATGATGGATTTTAAGCAGAAAAAAGCTCTTCGTCCTGCTGTTGATGGAATGGCACGTAAGGATAATCCTGCTATTATGCATCTCAATGAGGAACGCGAAGGATGGTATGAAGGCGAACTTGATTTTAAGCGTGTTGTTCTCATTCCTACTTCTGGTAAGCATGAATATCGTGATACTCATTTTGTAGCACAGTGTAAGGCTGTGTCTGGATGGGATTGTTATAATCGCATTGTTGAGTATTTGAAGGATAGGGTAGATAATAGAAGTCAGTTCCCATCAGCTAAAGGTAAGAATTTTAAGTTTAGATATTTAGGTATGTGGAAGTAATCTCGCATGCCTTTTTGTTATTGCTTATTTATGAATAAAGTAATGTTGATTGGCAATGTTGGTCGTGAGCCAGAGATACATTATTATGATGCAGATCAGTGTGTAGCCTCCTTTACATTGGCTACTACGGAGCGTGGATATACACTTCCTAACGGCACGGTTGTGCCTGATCATACTGATTGGCATAATATTGTTCTCTTTAAGGCATTGGCTAAGTATGCCGAGAAATATATTCATAAAGGTGATAAACTTTATATTGAGGGACGTGTACGTTATCGTACTTATGATGATAAGAAAGGTATGCGTCGTTATGTTACAGAAATTTATGGTGACAACCTTGAATGGCTTTCCGCATCCCGTAAAACTGAAAGTATTTCTGGAGAGAAAGTAGACGATAGTGCTACTGATGCTACAGATGATTCTAATTTACCTTTTTAATGGATAGTTTTTTAGTAGATTTTTCTTCTTATATAAGTGTTAATCCAATAGATTTTAGTGTTGTTATAGCATTTCTATTGGCAGTTTCTCTACTATTTCTGTCAGGTTTTGCAAGTGCTTCTGAGATAGCTTTTTTTAGTTTATCTCCAACAGATATAGAATCTCTTGACCCTGATAAGAATGCTTCAGACAGACTTATCCAGCAGCTAAGAGACGATAGTGAGCGTACATTGGCAACAATTCTTATAACGAATAATCTTGTCAATGTGGCTATTATTATGCTGTGTAATTATATCTTTTCCAGTCTGTTTACATTTAAGGAAGAGTGGTTGCAGTTTCTTTGTGTAACCATTCTATTGACTTTTTTGCTTTTACTCTTTGGTGAGATTATTCCAAAGGTTTATAGTAGAAGAAGCCCATTGGCTTTTTGTAGGAGCGGTGTAAAAGGTATTGTTTTCTTTCGTAGACTATTTTGGCCTATTGAAACAGTACTATTGAAAAGTGGTGCTTTTGCAGAAAAGGTAGTACAGAAGGAGAGTCGTCAATTGTCTGTTGATGACCTTGAACAGGCTTTGGAGCTTACGGATAAGAATGATATTAAGGACGAGCAGGGGATGCTTCAGGGTATTATCCGTTTTGGTGATGAGACAGCTAAGGAAGTAATGACTTCTCGTCAAGATATTGTTGACTTGGATATTCGATGTTCATACGAAGATGTTTTGAAGTGCATTGTAGAAAATAACTACTCTCGTATTCCTGTTTATCAAGATAATCAGGATAATATACGTGGTGTTCTTTATATTAAAGACCTTTTACCTCATCTCTCAAAGCCTATAAACTTTAGGTGGCAGAGCTTGATTCGTCCACCTTATTTTGTACCTGAGACGAAGAAGATTGATGATCTTTTACGTGATTTTCAAGAGAATAAGGTTCATATAGCTATTGTAGTTGATGAATTTGGTGGTACGAGTGGTATTGTAACATTAGAGGATATCCTTGAAGAAATTGTAGGTGAGATTAATGATGAATTTGATGAAGAAGAGCGTAACTATACTAAGTTAGGTTCAAATATCTATATCTTTGAGGGAAAAACTCTTTTAAAAGACTTTTTTAAGATTCTAAATCTTCCTGATGATGAGTTTGATGAAATTGAAGGCGATGCTGATTCTTTGGCAGGTTTACTCTTGGAAATTAAGGGTGACTTCCCTGCAGTGCATGAGATGCTAATATATAAAAACTACAAGTTTGAGGTTTTAGCTATTGAAGAGCGTCGTATTAGTAAAGTGAAGGTTACAGTCTGTGGTACGAATAACGAATGAGGCAGAAGGTAAAGTAGCCATTGGCTTGCTCGAAATAGAAGGTGGTCGTCAAGCAGAGAGGGATGGGGTGCGGCGTGTCCTAACAGAAATGTTAGGGTATCAACCTTTGGTAGGCCATAATGAGGATGGTAAACCGATTATTGAAGGATATCATGTTAGTATATCGCATACTCTTGGTTATGTTGCTGTTATTCTTTCTCGTGAATATGAAGTAGGAATCGATATTGAATATATTTCTGATAGAGTAAGTCGCATATCATCGCGTTTCCTTAGAGTTGATGAAGAGTTTACTAATATTACTGATAAGCTTATCGCTTGGTGTGCTAAAGAAACTATGTATAAACTCTTTTCTTCGAGCATTTAGCTTTAAAAGATATCAAAGTTGATCCACAGTTAAGATTGGTAACTAATCTTAATCGTAATGTTATTCTTGAATTTAAATGTGAATGTACTTCAAAAGTATATTCTAACTTATATTTGGCATTAAGTATATTTCTTTTTCATGTTATAGTATTTTTATTCGAGTATAATTGCTTTTTTGTGATTAAAGATGCATATTATATTACAAAAATATTTGTTATGCATTAAAAAAATATCTAATTTTTCAATTTTTATTTACTGTATGGCTTGATTTTTTATTTTTCATTTTACTTATATTTGTATCAGTTATTTAGTGGATAACACAATATATTTACCAATTAGTCTAATTAACAGGAGGCAATGAACATGAAAGAAAAACAAAAAACACATGATTTCTTCGAAGATTATGATTTCGAGAATCAAAACAGTAAAGAACGCACCGATGCTAATCAAACGCTTGGTGGTGAAATTTGGTACAACTAAGTTGTATGCGTATTAGATTATATATTTTATGACTGATTTAGAATGCACTTACTCTTTGAGTTTAAGTGCATTCTTTTTATATATATATAGTGCTTGGGTTAAAGTTGAGTATGGTATTCTTTTTGCGTATAACTTTATTCGCATTTTTTGAGATATTTCTTATTAAGAGAAATAGATAGTATAAAAGTAAATGATACTCAACATTTGTTTACTTCGTTATAATTGATTACTTTTGCATTTATAAAGAACTTATTATGAAAGAATCTAATGTAAAACAAGAAGAACTAATACTTATTCGTATAACCCGGACAAGATAGACCGGGTTTGACAACAGCAGTGATGTCTATTCTTGCACGTTATAATGCTCATGTCTTAGATATTGGTCAGGCTGATATTCATTCTACTTTGTCGCTTGGTATCCTTATTCGTATTGATGAGAAAGATGCAGGGCAAGTAATGAAAGAACTCTTATTTAAGGCTACTGAACTTGGTGTAAATATAGGATTTGCACCAGTACCTGATGATGAATATGAGGATTGGGTTGATAGACAAGGAAAGAATAGATATATTCTTACTATTATAGGAAGGTCATTGTCAGCACGCAATATTGAGGAAACAACTCGGGTAATTACTGAGCAAGGCATAAATATTGATTCAATTCTTCGTTTGACAGGTCGTCAGAGTATACGCAAACGAAATCAGAATGTGAGAGCGTGTATTGAATTCTCACTGCGTGGTAATCCAAAAGATTATAGTCAGATGCAGGCTGACCTTATGCAGATGAGTCATGAGCAGGGTATTGACTTCTCTTTGCAGAAAGACAATATGTACAGACGTATGCGTCGTCTTATATGCTTTGATATGGATTCTACGCTCATTCAAACAGAATGTATTGATGAATTGGCAAAGTGTGCAGGTGTTGGTAAACAGGTTGCTGAAATAACTGAGCGAGCTATGCGCGGTGAAATTGACTTTAAGGAAAGCTTTAGAGAACGTGTTGCTTTGTTGAAAGGCCTTGATGCTAACGTTATGAAGGATATTGCTGAAACAATGCCTATTACAGAAGGTGTCGATCGCTTGATGACAGTATTGAAGCAGTGTGGATATAAGATTGCGATTTTAAGTGGTGGATTCACTTACTTTGGAGAGTATCTGCAGCGTAAATATGGTATTGATTACGTTTATGCTAATGAACTCGAAATAGATGAGAATAATAAGCTTACAGGCCGTTATCTGGGTGAGATAGTTGATGGTAAACGTAAGGCTGAGCTATTAAAGTTATTAGCTCAGGTTGAAAAGGTGAATCTTGCACAAACTATAGCTGTCGGTGATGGTGCTAATGACCTTCCAATGCTTGCTGAAGCTGGTTTGGGAATAGCTTTTCATGCTAAGCCACGTGTACAAGCAACTGCTGAACAAAATATTACTACTATCGGTTTGGATGGTGTTCTTTACTTCCTTGGTTTTAAGGATAGTTATCTTGGAGAAGCAGGAAAACTTTAAAGAGACGCTTTAGATGATAGTAGTCTGTTAGAACTCAATTTATATATTATACTATACGTTGTTTTTGAAACTGACAATTTTGCACTTATGTTAGGCAACATTACGCTTTTAATAGAAATGCTGTTGTCTCTATCACTCTTCTACTGTAGGAGGTTACACCTTTTATAAGGATTATTTATAAGGGTTTGTAGGCTCCGCACACGTTGTGTTCAGCATCCGCACAATACGTGCTGGCACCGATACATTTTTAGAAAGAATAGTTTTTGCCAAGTAACTATGTCATATAGCAAAATACTTGTGGGTGCTTTGCTTGAAAAGAAGTTGTCGAATCAAATTCTTTAATACAAAAAGATACTCTGAAAGAGTATCTTTTTGTATTAGAAGTTCCACCAATGTTTTTTTCTTAGGCGGTTCATGTTCTTCAAATGACCGATGTGCAAAAGTTACGGCTTTCCCATGTTTCATTGTTGGTTATCATCTGATAGATAGTTCCCCAATCTGGTAAACCTCCAAGGTTGCGATCGTCAATAAACATTTCTACCTTCAATTTTCTGGAAAAATTATTGTTCTTCTCTTTTTCCTCTTCAGGATAGTCTTTGTTTACTGTCCAGAAATCTACACCACGTTCATGACACCAATCAACAGCCTCTTGAAGTAATTCACCTTCTCTGACGCTCCATAAGATAAGTTGGTGACCGTCTTTAATCAGCATTTTAAGTGTATCGGTAGCGAAAGGAATTTCGCTACCGATTTTTGGATATCTATGTTCTACGATAGTTCCATCGAAATCAACTGCAATAATCATTGTCCGTTAAGAATTTTTCTCTTGATTTTGAGTTTATCTCTTTACAGAGTCATCGTGCTTATTACCATAGTGGCTGTTAGCATAGTTACCATAATTGCCATAGTTTCCATACTGTCCATAGCTTGTACCGTAGCTTGCTCTACCATATCTACCATACTTACCGTAACCACCATAGCCATAGTAATAGCTATACTTTCTCTTAGACATATCAATACCGTTAAGTACGATTGCCATGTTAGGGAACTTCTTCTCGTTTGCAAGCGCATTAATCAAGTTGAAACTTGACTTTGGTGTGTAGTCTGCACGACACATATAGATAGATGCATCAGCAACACGTGCAATTTGAAGAGTATCCGTAACAAGTCCTACAGGAGCGGTATCAATCATGATATAATCATATTTCTCTTTCAAGAAGTTAATGATAGTATCTAATGAATTACGAGCGATAAGCTCTGCAGGGTTTGGAGGAATAGGACCAGACATGAGGAGATCCAAGTTCTTATTAACTCCTGAAGGCAAGATCTGCTCCTGCAAGTCCTCTACTGTTGGGTTATCCTTTACAAGAAGGTTTGTAATACCATGCTTGTGATCGTTGATACCGAAAAGTTCTGCTAAACGTGGACGACGAATATCAAGACCAACTAAGATAACTTTCTTGCCTAAGAGACCGAAACTTACAGAGAGGTTAGCTGCTGTAAAGGTCTTACCCTCACCAGAAGTAGATGATGTGAAGAGTACAACTTTCTGACCTTCCTTCAACATAAACTGGAGGTTGGTACGCATTGAACGGAAGATTTCTTCCATCTGGTTGTTCTGGTTCTCATGTACAACGATATCAGCTTTACCCTTCGCCTTGTTACTTGCAATAGCAACGTCAGCGATAATTGGTAATTTGGTAAGGCGTGCAACGTCATCATGACCTTCAATCTTATAGCGGAAGAATTGTAGGATAAGGATTACCAATACTGGAAGTGCTAAACCAATCAGCAAAGCAATTAGCATGATTGATGTAGACTTAGGACTAATCTTACCAATCAGCTGTGGGTCATCAATGAGCTTACCCTTATCGGCTGTCGCTGCTAAAGAGATACTATTTTCCTCACGCTTCTGAAGCAACATGAGGTAAAGACCAGATTTAACTTCCTGCTGACGGTCAATCTGAGTCAGCATACGTTCCTGCTGTGGAGTCTCAGCAACTTGCTCATTGAACTTATTAACCTGTGCAGAAACTGCATCACGCTGAATCTGTAAGTTTTGACGTGCAGCTGAAATTGCACGACGTATGTTACCATTTAACTCGCGAATCTGAGCTGTAAGTGGTTCTACTACAGGAGAACTTTCAGATGCACTGCGGAGTAAACGATTACGCTCAAGGACTAACTCGTTGTACTTGTTAATCAAAGAAGTAGAACTCTGGTCGTCCAAACCTACATTAGAAGGAATAACCTGAGAAAGATTGCGAGATGAACTTTCAACCTCTCTTGCAATCGTATTGAACAATTCAATCTGTGTTTCAACTTCAGCAAGTTTCAATTCTGAGCTATTCTGATTTGCAACAGAATTACCTGCATTCATCTTCAATTCAACAATACCATTCTGCTGCTTATAGTTCTGCAACTCTCCTTCGGTCTTACCAAGTTCTGCATTAATCTTACTTAAACGGTCATTAATGAACTTATCTGTACGAAGTGCAATGGTATTCTTATCCTCATTTGCCTGACGATTATATACAATTGCCACCTGCTTGAGATAATCAAAGAGAACGCTGTGGAACTTCATCTGTAAGCTGTAACTGAGCAATAGAGGTAGACTTTGCTGTCTGTGTAACCTGAAGCTCGTTAGCATACTTGTTAGCTGCCATTCTTGGAGAGATAATGGTAACATTAAGAATTTGTGCGTTCTTCATTAAATGTCCATTATTTGGACTGATGAGTGATGATTCCGGCACAGTAGCTATCGTTGCAGGAAGACTTGTAAAATTTTTCTATTGATAGGTAAGGACCTTCGCTTGAGTTATCGTTTGGTAGGTACATAGTATGTTCCATTAACAATATAAGTCAAAGCTATCGCTGATGATGCTCAAGTTAATAGGAGCATTCAATCTTTCACGATGAGCCTGATCAATATCAACGTTAAGAGGCTGGTCACGGTAAAGGATAATATCCTTTACTCTTCCCTTTGTTGAATAGTTAACATATAACTTCAAGTCTCTAATAGCATCTTCTGCAATAGAGTGTGATGTCAAAATCTCCATCTCGTTATCAATACCAGTTGAGTTTGAGATGATACCGAGGTTGACATGTTTTTGCAAGGAACCACGTCTATTGCTATTATTTTTCGTCCTTAATCAGCAACTTTGCTGCAGACTGATACATAGGGTGTAGCATATCTAAGATAGATAGCTCCTAAACTTCCGAAAATAATCAATGACAATACGAACCAGTACCAGTTGAGTACGATGGTTCGATAAAGGGTGGCAAAATCAAAGGAGGAGTTACCTTCGTGAACTTCCAGTTCCTTCCCTTGTTCTAATTTAGTTGTTTCTTCCATGTTATTACTTTTCTTATTATTCAGTAAAGGATTATTTATCTTACTTTTTCTCTTCAACAAGCTGAAGGAGATATTTACCATAGTTATTCTTAATCATTGGCTGTGCTTCTTCACGAAGCTTCTCTGTAGTTATCCAGCCTTTTTTATATGCTATTTCTTCTAAGCATGCAACCTTAAGTCCTTGTCGTTTCTCTATACATTCTATAAATGTACTTGCCTCTGCCAAACTATCATGCGTGCAGTATCAAGCCAAAGCGAAACCACGCTGCAACGTTTGTACCATTAAGTTGTCTTCTTTAAGATAGCACTGATTAACAGTTGTAATCTCAAGTTCCCCTCTTGGAGATGGTTTAATATTCTTTGCAATCTCAACAACACTGTTCGGATAGAAATAAAGCCCTACAACAGCATGGTTACTCTTTGGATGTTCTGGTTTTTCTTCTATGCTAAGACGTTGCCAGTCTCATCAAATTCTGCAACTTTCATATCTTTCTGGGTCATTTACGTGATGCTAAATACAGTTGCCTTATTTTCCTTTTCAGCCATCTGCACACTATTACGCAATAAAGAACTAAAGCCTGCTCCGTAGAAAATGTTATCCCCCAGAACCAAGCAAACAGAATCATTGCCGATAAATTCTTCGCCAATGATAAAAGCCTATGCAAGACCATCTGAGTGATGGTTGTTCTGCATATTCAAAAGCGTACTCAAAACTACTTCCATCTCCTAACAGACGCTTAAATCTGGTAAGTCAAATGGCGTGAGAGATAATCAGAATCTCTTTGATTCCAGCCAGCATCAATACAGATACTGGATAGTAAATCATAGGCTTATCGTAAATTGGTATAAGCTGTTTGCTTATTCCTTTAGTGATAGGGTAGAGGCGTGTACCTGAACCGCCTGCGAGAACTATTCCTTTCATAATAGTGTGGTTTGAATATCTGTTTTTAAATTAGTAGTTATTGCTTATTTTGTATGCTCAAGCGTCAAATTCTTATGGATGTTTTCTAACCTATGTGCTATAAGTGCAAGCATAGGGTGGTAAATGGGTTATGCTCAAGATAACAAAGTTATTGAGGGAACCCCAATCCTTTTCGTTAAATGTTGTCGTTACACGCTTTCATTTGCAATATTGCTATCTTTGATTGCAAAGGTAATAAATTTAATTTAATTAAAAGCTGTGAAAATGAGAAATCATTTACTAATAGGTGAATTTCATGTTTTTATTAACTTTGCAATCAGTAAAAATAAAAGTTCATCTTAATAACTTTAAAACTTTAAACAAAAGATATGGAGATTCTTATCAAAACTCTTTGGAAAGAATGATGCTGCACAGTCAAAGACTGGTGGTATGGAGGACTATATGACACTTGTTCGAGTTTACTTTCAAGCAGTACTTGCAACTCGTTTGGGTATCAATAATTTAGCAATGCTTCCAGATCTACGTACATACAAACAGACTTTCCGTGTTCCAACATTGAATAATAAACTGGGACTTGGTGAAAAAGCAGAGTGTGCGTAAAACTATGAAAAAAATATTTATAATGTTGATGACAACTATCTTTGATGAGATAGATGCGAGCATCAAAAAGGTGTGAAAGAGATGCAAGATATTCAGCCTATCTTTATCAGTTTCAAGGTTTCACACAAGACTTAATGATGCTTGTGGGTGAATTTAATGAAGTTAAGTTGCGTGTTCGAGCTGAAAGCTATCTATACAATGACAGAAGACTGTAAATGACATTTACGATAAAAATAGTTTCTCTGATCCGGTGTTATAAAAGGCTGTTATGTCTGTTCGTCAGTATAATCAACGTCTCGGTTTCAGTCGTAAGTGGACGACAGACTTCGTTTATCAAGTAGTATCACTTGCAAAGAAAAGAGCCAAAAACCTGCTGATGAGTAGAGTCAAAATAATTAATCATATATTTGCTTAAATAGAAACTTTAATGTAATTTTGTAGCCAAAACGAATGAGATTAGCTATGAATGCAAATGAGAAGATTCTGAATACGTTTGCGACGCGTGTGCGTCAGATGATTCTTCAGTATGAAGCACTGAAGAAGGAGAATGACGAATGTATGCGCTCGTTGATCAGCGTGAGCAGGAGATAAACGCTGCTGCAAGAAGAGTTATCTCAGGCGAAGCTGATTATAATTCGTTGAAGATGGCTAAAATGGCTTGAAGTTACGGATGGTGATATGGAAACCGCACAAAAAGCGGGTTGCTAAGCTCATCCGAGATGTAAAATAAGTGTATCACACTTTTAGTGAGAAATAAAACAGAATACAATGGCAGACGATAAGCTACATATGAAAGATTGCATGTATATGATGCAGAACTATCCGTAAATGTTCCACGAGAGGATGAGGGGTATTATCGTTCGGCAGCCAAACTATCACCGACACTATCAATACTTATTCAACTCTTTTTAAAGGTAAGAAGGGGATAAAGACATATATATATGGCTATACTTGACATTGCATTGCGATATAAGAAAGAGAAGGTGTGCGTAATGATACGGCTCCATTTCTAATGATATTCTCAGTAAACTCACTTCAGAAATTGAAGATACACTGAGAAATAATGAGAATATTTAGTAAAATCAAAAAGAATCAATGAGTCCAATAGTAACAGTTATAATAGCTGTGGTATGCCTTACGGCTGGATGTGCTGGTGGATTTGCTATTTTCCGTTATATTTTAACTGGAAAATACAAAGATACAATGGAAAAAGCAGAAAAAGCTGCAGAGGTAATTAAAGAAAAGAAGCTTCTTGAAAGTTGAAGAAATTTCTCAACAAGAAAAGTGAGCTCGAAAAAGAAGTTCAGCAGCGCAGTTGAAGATACAGCAGGGTGAAAACCGCCGAAACAGCGTGAAGTTGCGTTGAATCAACGTCAGGATGAACTTAATCGTCGTAAGCAAGATGTGAGAGCAGCAACGGCGGCGTGTAGATAATGAGGAAGAAGCCTGCAGATAAAGCAGCAGGATCTTGAGAAGATGCAGGAGCAGGGAGCAGATGAAAACGAAGAAACTCTCAGGTCTTAGTTCTGAAGAAGCAAAGAAGCGTTTGATAGAGAGTTTGAAAGATCAAGCAAAACTTGATGCAGCATCTTATATTAATGAAGTTGTTGACGAAGCAAAACTTAATGCGAATCAGCAGGCTAAGAGAATAGTTATTCGAGACAATTCAGCGATGTTGCTACTGAAACTGCTATTGAGAACTCTGTAAGTGTATTCCACATTGATAGTGATGAGGTTAAGGGACGTATTATTGGTCGTGAAGGTCATAATATTCGTGCTTTAGAGGCGGCAACAGGTGTTGAAATAGTAGTTGATGATACGCCAGAGCTATTGTAATCTCTGCTTTTGACCCAGTTCGTCGTGAGATTTGTCGTTTGGCACTTCATCAGCTTGTTGCTGACGGACGTATTCACAGCACGTATCGAAGAAGTGGTTGCTAAGGTTAAAGCAACTTGATAATGAGATTAATGAAACGGTAGACGTACAGCTTTATCGATCTTGGTATTCATGGTCTTCACCCAGGAGTGATTCGTATTGTGGGTAAGATGAAATATCGTTCTTCATACGGTCAGAATCTTTTTGCAACATGCTCGTGAGACAGCCAATCTTTGTGCTGTTATGGCAAGTGAGTTAAAGCTTGAATCCAAAGAAGGCAAAAGCGTGCAGGATTGTTGCATGATATCGGTAAAGTGCCAGATGAGGGAGACCGATTTACCACACGCACTTTATGGTGGTAAGATGCTGAGAAGTATAAGGAGAAACCAGATATTTGCAATGCGATTGCTGCTCACCATGATGAGATAGAGATGACTACACTTCTTGCACCAATTGTACAGAATTAGTGCGAGCGCTATTTCTGGTGCTCGTCGGGTGCTCGTCAGTGAGATTGTGCAAAGCTTATATTAAGCGTCTGAATGATCTTGAAGCAATTGCAATGAGCTATCCGGTGTAACTAAGACTTATGCTATTCAGGCTGGTCGCGAACTTCGTGTGTATCGTTGGTGCTGACAAGATGGATGACGCCGAAAGTGAGCTCAGTTCTGAAATTGCAGAAGATTCAGAATGAGATGACTTATCTGGTCGAGGTTAAGATTACGGTAATTCGTGAGATACGTTCTGTTGCTTATGCAAAGTAAAGTTTGAATTTATTTGAATTATCATAGAAAGCACTCCTATATGGTGCTTTTTATTACAGTTCATTAGTAATTCTGATATGTATGTGTAATATATATGAATGAGAAAAGCCCTCGCAATTCATGAAGTTATTTCCACGATTGTCGAGGGCTTTAATTATTCTATCTATTTTATTAGCAGCCAGAACCATCAAGACGAGCAGAAGCTGCTGCAGGGGCATCGTTGAGGTTGATACCAGCTTCTTCTGGTGATAGTGTTACTGTACCATCCTCAAGTACAAAACAAGGTACGCCAGCATAGCCGTGCTTCTTTGCCTCGTCAAATACAGCGTTGTTATCACGAAGACGGAGAATTCCTTCAAATGCTTATATGTGAACAATTTCTATTACTTCATGAGCGATTGTCACCTTCTACGTGCTTGTCAACTGCGATACGGTCTGGACAAGTATTCATTCCATAAATTTTAATCATAATCAAATGTCTTAAATTTAAACTCTAAAGTTTATTATAATATTACCTTGACAGAGTTTTCGGCGTTTAGTGATTACAAATCTTGGTTATATCAACGGTGAGATCCTCCCTTTGCAGGCATAAACTTACGTTCTGTCAAAGAAATCTACCAATTCTTCAGCGTTCATACCATCTACAGAACAAGTGTGGAATTTCTCTTCTACACCGAAACGTTCGATAATTGCTTTTACTAAAATCTTCTTTTTGTCTCATAACTATTACCCTCCATCATATGTGAGAACATCGTATCCATGTGCCATTTTATCTTCTTTTTGTTAATAATTTGGTGCATTAAATCTGTCTTTGCACACTCTTTTGCCTACAAAAGTTGTGCCATGTGTTAAATTAACTAAATTTTAATCCTTCAAAAGTGATAATATGACATAATTTAAATTACTTTTGTGTTTTGCTGACAGATATTATTGGGAAAATGTCGGTTGCAATTGATGTCATTATTACTTAAGTATCTCTTGCATTTTCAACTTAGTGAAGTATTGTGTTTATAAAAATATTTGATTATAATTGTATTATGATGAAGAAACTTTTGCTTGCTTTGCAGCTACAATGTTGTTATTATCATCATGTGGCACACTAAAAACGGTAGTGGGAAATCTAATATAGTAAGTTATACAGAAGCTCGTAATTACTTTCATATTGGTGAGTGAAACCAAGCCTATAATAAAGAAAATAACTCACGGAAACTCTTGCCAAAAGGAGTTTGGTGAAGCTGCTTTTATAGGTAAAGATGGTGAACCTACTAAAATTGATTTTAATGGAACTTTGCTATTGATATATTCTTCCACAAACAAACCATAAAAACAGTTTTGGCTCCTCTTTCATTGACTTTAAAGAAGAAGCATCTTGTTTTGGAATATAAGTTAGAACAAAGGTGAGAACAGACTTTCTTTACTCAACCATTTTTATTATCGTTGTTGACAAGAAGTACGTTGATTATAATGTTGTTGAAGTTAAAAGTTGGGATTAGACATTTTTAGTTAATAGGGGTATAATGTTATAAAATCAACTCCCTATAGCATAATTATATGGTAATAAATAAGGACAACTCATAAGAGTTGTCCTTTGATTTTTATCTTATAATATCGGTGAGCGGAATGACGGAATCGAACCCGCCTCCCGAGCTTGGGAAGCCCGTGCACTACCGATGTGCTAATTCCGCAAATGGAGCCGATACTGGGACTCGAACGAGGGACCTACGCATTACGAATGCGTTGCTCTACCAACTGAGCCATATCGGCGGTATTGCGTTGCAAAGTTACATCAAAACAAACAGCCAAATTTTTGATTTTATGTTTTTGTTGATTGGTTTTGTTGTAATTCGATATACGCAAGTCAACCAGCAAGTGCAAAATTACAAAACGAGTTTAAAGAACTCACACTTCGTTTTGGAACTTACATATATAATTTGGTTATAAGAAAAAGTAAATTATATTGTTAGTTTTAGTATAACTGACTTTACTTTGATAGAGTTAGTTCTTTATAATCTATTGTTTTAAGTTTTATGTGTTTAAAGTAGTGAATTATGTTATTAAGTTTGTCTTTTTCATTATTATTGATAACTTTGTATTCAATATTTAATGCACTATAATCACATTATGGAGTATCGGCATAAATTTACATAAATGCCTTCCTCTTTACTTATTTACTATATCGTAGTATAAAAATCTAATTTATTATAGCCTTATGAGAAAAATTATTACTCTCTTGTTATTGGCTGTCACATTGACTGCTGCTGCACAGGATTTTAATCATTATTTTGAGGATGCAACCTTGCGACTCGATTACATCTTTGCAGGTAATGCAAAGCAACAGACTATTGCTGTAGATGAGTTATCTCGTATTCCACGTTGGTATGGTAAGCACGATCGATTGGCTGAGGTACCTGTTGAAGGAAATGGGCAGGTTATTGTTCGTGACCATCGTACGCAAAAGGTTATCTATCGTAACTCTTTCTCAACGCTTTTTCAAGAGTGGCTTACAAATGATGAAGCGCAGAAACCTTCACAGAAGTCTTTTGAGAATGTTTTTCTTGTTCCTTTTCCAAAGGACTCTGTAGATATTACTGTTGAACTACGAAATAATCGTCGCGAGGTGACAGTGTCTATGAGTCATACGGTTAATCCAAAGGATATTCTTATCCGACACATTGGTGAGCGTTCTGTTACACCTTATGAAACATTGCAGAAGGCGGCAGATACAACACGTTGTATTCATATTGCATATATTGCGGAGGGATATACAGAAGCGGAGATGGCAAACTTTATAGAAGACTGTCGCACTGCAAATGAAGCTCTTTTTGCGCATGAGCCATTTAAGTCATTGCGTCAACGCTTTAATGTTGTAGCTGTTAAGTCACCATCTATGGAAAGTGGTACGTCAGAACCTTCAAAGGGTATTTGGAAGAATACGGCTCTTCATTCACATTTTGATACATTCTATAGTGATCGCTATTTGACAACACTGCATTTAAAGGAGTTGCACGATTGGCTGGCTGGTACACCTTATGATCATATTATCGTTCTTGTTAATACCGAGAAGTATGGTGGCGGTGGTATTTTAAACTCTTACAACCTTTCTATGGTGCGTAACCCTTATTTTAAGCCAGTAGTTGTACACGAGTTTGGTCATTCTTTTGCTGGTTTGGGCGACGAATACGCATACGAAAAGGAGCAGATTAATATGTATCCAACTGACGTAGAGCCTTGGGAACCTAACCTCACGACCTTAGTTGACTTCCATGGAAAATGGGAGAATCTTATCAATAAGAAGACACCAGTTCCAACTCCCCAGCCAGCTGATCTTGATAGCTAATGCGCGTCATGATAAGTGGAAAGTAGGTGCTTACGAGCCTGCTGGTTATTCACAACATGGTGTTTATCGTGCATACCCAGACTGCCGTATGCGTACGAATATGCATCCTGAATTCTGTCCTGCTTGCAATTTAGGACTTACAAAGCTTATTAAATTCTATACGGGAGAGTAGGGGAATATAAGTTTTGTTTTCATTCTCTTGAATGAGATTATATATTAAAAAAAACACAACACGGCTTATGTGTTATTTCAGTATTGCTCTGAGAACACATAAGCCGTTTGGTATATCAGATTTTGCTAACATCTTGTGTTGTGTTTAGTGCTTAGCACTATTGGTGTTTACCAACAGCACGACATGTGCTGAGCCTCAACACGATGTTTGCCGAGCAATAGTATAGTAATTGAATATGGGAGTTTTGGATGGATATTATGCTCGTTATAATGATTATCTAAAGTACTAATCGATAATGCGGGTTACTGGAAATCTTTCATGAAAAGAGGTGTACCAAATAATTGGCACACCTCTTTTTGTGTAATGTATCTTTGTATGTCTTATGCTTAGTAAGCGAAGAGGATAATCCTTCATAGTCTCATTCACTTTCTCACGTACGCGCTAGATAGCCCTGATCGTTCTCTGGATCTGACAATACCTCGTCAATGAGGTCTGCACAGAGTAGCATCATATCTTCCTTACAACCACGTGTTGTCATAGCAGCTGTTCCAGGCGCAGACCGCTGGTCTGGAACGCAGAGCAACTCATCGTATGAGTACCTTGTTCTTGTTGGCTGTGATGTCCAGCAGCAACAAGTGCATTCTCAACAACCTTACCAGTAAGGTCTGGATACTTCTGACGTAGGTCCAAGGAGCATAGAGTGGTTGTCGGTGCCACCGCTAACAATGCTAAAGCCTTTCTCAACAAGTGCCTGAGCGAGAACAGAAGCATTCTTCTTCACCTGCATAGCATATTCCTTCCAGCTTGGCGGGAGGTTCTCTACAGAAAGCCTACAGCCTTAGCTGCAATCCTGCTCCAATGCCTACGGTTTCCGGGAATACAGCAATTAAAGCATAGACATTGGTTTCAATTCACTTTCTTGGTTGTCAAGCCCCAAGGATTATCGAAGTCCCTTGCCCGCAAGGATGATGCCACCACGAGGACCACGAAGTGTCTTGTGGAGTTAGTTGTAGTAACAATATGTGCATATTTAACAGGGTTATCGGTAGACCTGCGGCGATAAGACCAGCGCGGGTGAGCCATGTCAATCAGCGAGTAAAAGCACCAACCTCGTCAGCAATCTGGCGCATGCGTTTTATAATCCCTCACGGCTGTACGCAGAACCACCACCGATGATAAGCTTTGGCTTGTGTTCACGTGCAAGACGCTCCATCTCGTCATAATCAACACGACCTGATCTCAGGGATTCAGCGTATAGCCTACATGGTTATAAAGAATACAGATGTATTCACCTCACTACCATGAGGAGATGACCACCACTGGGTCAGTCGAGTCCCATAAAAGGTGTCACTGGCTTTAATACGGCAAGCAACACAGCTTGGTTAGCCTGTGCGTCGAGTGAGGCTGCACGTTGGCATATTCAGCACCAAAGAGCTGCTTAACACGCTCAATGACTAAGCGTTTTCAACGGTCCAACCTTGGCAACCACCGTAGTAGCGTTTGCGGGATAACCTTCTGCATACTTGTTGGTTAGGTGAGATCATGGCTGCATTGCTTCGTCACTGACGAAATTCTCTGATGCAATCAGCTCCATACCTTCGCAGGCTGGCGCTGTGTTCCATCTCAATAAGGTCAAAAATTTCTTGGTCTCTTCTCATGTGTATTGAATGTTTTATGAGGTCATTTTCCAACAAACTAATCACACGGTTGAGTGATACGCTGCAAATATACGAATTAATGTTCTAACTTGCAAGTGTATCATAATGTAACTTTGCATTTACAATAGTTTGTTGTGCTTACACGCATTATTACTATATATGTAAAGAAAGCGATTAATTGACAATATGTTACAACATTATATATGAAGCTAAAAGGATTATTTCAAGCTTACGAGTTTGATGATTTGTCCTCAGATAGGACTTATGTTTCCTAAAGGTCGCCATTTACGTGCTGCAGTTTGGTAATGCAGCTACAATTTATTGCTAACGCCCAATCCTGTAGCATCCGAAGAAACAGATTCGCTATCAGTTGATGGAGAGCCCCGATACAAAATGAGATGTTCTTTGGTGCTGATGATCATGATTTTAATGGTCCTTGGGAAGTTCTTCGCAAGGAAGTCAGAAAGAACAAAGGTTGATCTTACAAACGAAGAGACAGTTTGCTAACTGCTTGTATGAATACAGTTTTTAATCATGCAATCATCCTCGTTCATTTGAGAAGGATTATCAATCTATTGTAAAGAGTAGAAGATGTTGACGATTCGGTAGATTAACGAAGTTGATATGTAAACGAGTTGACAAGTTGCTTGATAGAAAAGAAATTTGTCCTTTTTACTCATTGCAACTTGCCAACTCGTATTAATATCAACTAATAAGTTCGTATAATTTGTTAAGTAACGTTAACTATCAGTTCTTAATATATTATGTCAGTACCTTGTTTACTTGTCACCTCGTTAACTCATTACCTTACCCTCTAATCATAGTAATGATCATCTTGGATCTCTCAGGTGCATTTACAGGTAGAGGGTGCACCACTTGGAATAATAAAAGCTTTCTCCAGCATTGATTACATGCTTAACATTTTTCAACAGTTGGTTCCATCTTTCATCAACAACCTGAATGAATGCATCGAATGGTGCTGTATGCTCTAAAGTCCTGACCAGCATCAAAGCTAAATAAGGTTACACTTCCTGCGTACTATATGCTAATTCCTACTTACTACACCACCTTCTGCATAGTCAATTACATTGTTTGATGAAAACAACTCCTTTTTCCTCTATAGCCATGTTTTTATCTCCTTTATTTAATTTATAATACTTTTGTTTTATCTTTCTATGTTGAAAATATAACAAAGTTGGTGCCAAGGTTTTGAAAGTGGGAACAAAATGTTACTTTTTAGCTTGTTTGTAGTGTCATGAATATTTGTTATTGGTAACTTATTTTGTTTATCTGACTTTTTAGTGTAATATTGATTTCATTTTCATTCATTTCCATATCTCAAAAACTTTTTGAATGCTTAGTGATACCCAAATGTAATTCACATTCAGTATAGAGTATTATTTCGGAACAAAGTTGCTGCTACTATCATTCAAAGTTGTTTTGCTAATACGTTGGTTTACAGATGAGTTTACTTGCAATGTTAAAAGTGACAGCAAATTAAAAATAAAAATGTATTTAATAGAAGAATACTTCTTTTCCTCTCATTTATATAATTTCTCCTTGATCATTCTATTCTTTTGATTAATATTATTATCTTTACTGGGTATTTCAGAAATAAAAATCTCTGTATCAATAAAGATGAGTAGACAGTAAAATTTAATTGTATAAAGTAAAACAATTCAGACTGGTGGACAACATCGTCGGATGCTTGCATTCTTTATTGCAGCTTTCGTTTTATTGTTCCACAATTGAACCGACAGCCAGCTTCTGGGACTGTCGAATTCATTACAACAGGCTATAAACTGGAGATTGGACACCCTCACGGGGCACCGTTCTTCATGCTTACAGCCAATCTCTTCTCATTTTACAACGACCCAGCAGGTAGCACGCATGGTCAATACAATGAGCGCATTGCTTTTCTGCAACGATGTATCATGTTCCTTTCTGGACCATCACTCACCTCTCACGTCGTCTGATTGTACGTGATGAGAGCTCCTTCACTTGCAAAAACTATCGCCATCGAAGGAGACTGGCCTTGTTGGCGTGCACTGGTTTACACATTCAGTGACACTTTCTGGTACTCTGCCGTTGAAGGCGAGGTATATGCCTATTCATCAGCCTTTACGGCTGTTGTATTCTGGCTTATCTTGAAGTGGGAAGATAATGCAGACAAACCTCATTCGACCGTTGGGTTTGATACTGATTACCTATATGACTGGTCTGTCAATTGGTGGCATTGCACCTACTCAACCTCCTTTGTATTCAACCATTGCACTGGTTTACTATTATAAGAGGTGCCAAATGCAAACTCGGGTTCACTCTTTTGCCTTGCTCCTCTCAGTAATCTCGTTGCAGCCGTTCTCTATGGTGTTGTTCGGGTATTATCACTGTGGGTGGCTGGGTTGAGCTATTCTTTACTACACACTTGGTATGCCATTCAACACAGGTACGATAGTATATGTAGCTCACTAATTGCTTCTTTTTGTTTGGGGTATTTATAAGGACATATCAAGATGAAGTTCACACCGTCAGAATAGCTTTCTTAGCTGCTTTTTGCACTTATTGGTATACCTTTCTATGGCTATGGCTGGACAACATTCTTTACAGGTATTGTTGTACTTGCTATTGTTTATGTATTGCTCAGTGGCAGCGTCCATTTAACAAGGATGGTAGAAAGCGGCGTGTAGCACTTGTTTCTTACATAAAGAACAGCCCTGCTGTATGCTGATGTTGTTTTATCGGCTATTCTTCGTACCTTTAGCATCGTTGTTCGTTCAGCAGCAAACCCGCAATGGACCCAGAACTCACCTGAGGATATCTTTACTTTTGGGTAGATTATCTGAGTCGTGATCAGTATGGTGACCGTCCATTGCTCTACGGACAGGCATATTCAAGTCAGCCTGCTGTTGCAGAAAGATGGAATGCACTATAAGTTTGATGAAAGGGTGCCCTGTCTATCAGCACAAAGAAAAAGTTCTAAGGACGAGAGAGATTCATACTTCATTGTTCGTCATAGGCAACACAGGTATTTGAGCAGAATATGTTCTTCCACGTATGCACAACCGAGGGCTGCACCAGGTCTCTGCAGGCAGTGGATGGGTGGTATCACAGGTCATGATGTTGATGGTGTGAATACCTACTCGTATGGGAAAACGTGAAAGTTCTTCCTTTTCTTTACCAGGTGGCAACTTCAATAGCTCTGGCGCTACTTTTATGTGGAACTGCGGGACGTCAGGAAATGATATACAAAGGTAATGAGTGAAGAACCTGAGCATGGCCAACTGGATTACTGGTATCCTCATTGTAATGATAATGCTCTCTATGGTGACCAGAACTTGTTACCAGATGGGTTAAAGAAAACAAACAAGGGACATTTTCAACGTATTCTGTGCCTACCATTATTACTCGGTCTGCTTGGTGCTTTCTGTGCGTGGCATGGCGTGGAAAGCGTGGTGCTATCACAGCAGTTCTGGGTTGTTTTCTTCTTGTTCTTTATGACTGATAACCTTTGTCGTAATCTGTCTGAATCAGACATTTGTCACGTCATACGTGAGCCACGTGAGCGTGACTATGCTTATGCTTGCATCGTTCACATGCATACGCTATCTGGTGATGGATCAGGTGTGTTGAGCAACGTCACGACTGGGCACGTAAACTGAAGGTTGCACCAGTATTGTCTGCATCCTGTAATTTCCGCGTCGTCAATGCTGCTCGTCTGGCAATGCAGATGGCGTCTGACCGGTGTGGGACGACCACGATCGTTCGAGCCGATACTTGCGCGTGACTGTTCAGAACTACCTTAATTCGGCCATTACAGCAGGAGGGTAATCGATCATCTTCACGTGGTGATAACGATCGCCTTCCACTTTGGTACAATCAAGAGGTTGAAGGAGTACGCACGGACCACGTGTCTCTGCAACCTTTCTGTATCTGCAGACAGACTGGTACGTTGATCAAATGTCGCTCGTCTGCATACAACTCTGTATACCTGTCTCATGGCCACTTGCCGATGATTGTAAGTGGAACAAATGGTGTGTCACAGATTCAACCATTCCAAGCGGCAGATTAGAGGTTCTATCAACGGGACCCAGCCTCTGCAAAGGCACGGTTTGGTGACAAACCATTGAACCAGAGAATGTTCTCAAGTATTGGGTACGCTCAAAGAATGCTGAAACACATCATCCCTACCGACACAATCTACATGACTATCGATAAGAACTGTACGTCACCAGTGGTATGATACGTCACGGTGATTCAATTCAGACCGCATGGTTATCTCATTGGCAGGAAAACAAGCGTTATTACAAGAATGACTTAATGATGCTTGAAATGATTGCTAACTGTAGTGGACACGTCTCTCTATGTAGCAGTAACTGTTGGTGCAGAGAACTTCGCGGGCTTAGGCGAAACTTCAGGAAGGCCTTGTTAATCATATCCTCCACCATTCTCAACAATGGCAGATCCAAACTCATGGACTAAACATGCGTAACTTCGATACAGAAAACATACGATGTGATGATGAATCGCTTCAAGTGGGGCGGTCTCAGCAAACCGAGGAATAACACATCGACGAGACTGCCAGCTCTTATATACTATACACACCGTCAATGAAATGGCTGAGCTTGCACTCCACCTCATTGCAAAGGTGAAAACATAAAAGCATTGAAGGTACTGCAGAGGTCGAGAAGAATTCTAACTATAATGTACCCTATCGCTTCATGAGCAGTTCAAGTGACATTACGTGCTTACGCATTGCTGAGTCCAGAAGGTTAAGGCACGTAAGATGTGTAACGATGAGTTGTGAAGATTTCTCTTCAGTATGTTAACTACTGGCTTTGGTCTTCAATCCTCGTCTCTTCAATGTCACAGAGTGAATGTAAATTTCAGATTATGATGAATCTTGTCAATAAAATGAAAAGATTGATAATGCATGGGCTAACAAACATGCAACTCAACTTCAAAATCTCTTTGCAGGAATTTTAATCGAGGTGGTGCATTGATATAGGATTATTGAAATCCTATACGAATATTTAAAACTAAAAGCCAGAATCTGGTTGTCTAAAGACAATGAAGCTCTGACTTTTACTTTATCTATCCCTCTATAATCTTGCTAATAGACACAGTAGTTGTTGGATAGAATTGGGTGAAAAGAATAAGGATAAACTTCTCCTTTCTCTATCTTTGAGAAGGCACTTTGGGGATGTATCGAATAATATTATGCTAATAGAACAACCTGCACACTGGCTGCCGTATCTTTTATCCACGCTCTTTGGCGTATTATGGATAGAACGACCATTCCGTCTATGTCTCGCTTTGATGATGGTTTTATGGCAAACATCCTGGGAGTCTATGAGGTGATGCGGCGTGGACGCCTGGGTGTATCATCACCCTTGGTTCTTTCTCCAGGCACTGGACAACCTGTAGATGCTGGGCAGTGATCTTTCGTCCTCCTCTCGGATATATATATGGTTATATATAGTTACGTCCTTAATTAGGTAAGAACTATCGCGTTTGTGATGGCGTGGGACCTTGTTGTTGCGCGATTGGTTGACGGCGCAGACTATTGTGTATGTGTAAAATATGTAAAGAAATGTGCTCGTGAAGACTGATGATTAAACTGCCGCTTCAGGTGCAATGGTTCACAATGGCCAGGCACCATTTTCTGGGGAAAAATTAACTGTCAATATTAATATTT
>BNJS01002155.1_pt1 | contig 42641 bp, 45 predicted proteins | sample 8540461 | NCBI WGS metagenome assembly BNJS01 (sample SAMD00202454, study PRJDB9452) | human saliva metagenome | isolation source: human saliva | place: Japan
GTAACTCAGTATGAAAACCCTCGCGACATTTAGCCGGAAGTTCTCCAAATGGCATCATTGATTTGCTTTCTGTCTCCAGTCCTTCAATATAGCCCATCACGTCGTTATGCCTCTGGGATTATAGTAATCTAACTTGAACTGTGTAATCTTCTTTACGCTGTCAGCATGATTGTTAACAACGGTACGATGCTTAATGACATTGAGTGCACGGGTATAGACAATACGATAGAGGAAAGCCTTAATATGGCTTTCGTCTTCAATATCTTCTTTGCGTTTCCACAACTCCATGAAAGCTTCCTGCACGATATCCTCTGCCTCATCGTCTTGTACAAGACGAGTAGCATAAAAAGAGGGAGGGACATAAAGCCCCTAAATATCTGTCGGAACCTTTGTTCTGGTAATGTCATTGTTTATTCTTTAGCCCTTTGCTGTATCTGGTTTTATCCTATCTACAACTTTTATCTTTTTGCAGGGTTGTTTAGCAGGAGAATTTTAATATTTATGAACAAAGATACACTTTTTATACTTGTTAAAGAGGATTAGAGGGGTTAATTTATGTGAAATGGAGTATATGGCATCTTTTATTAAATAAAGATAATTGACTATCTTTGTGTATGTAAACGCAATGTTTTGTTAGTGTATTGTAAGATTAATACCATTTGAAACTGATTTCCATGGTGATAGCTGGTCGTCTCGAAAGTATTACTTTCCTCAGAACGTTTATGTGTGCCTTTCTTTTTACTGATGGGTGTACATAGTGTTTCTGCACAGGTATCATTAACTACAAACCAAACTGATTTGAAAGACTGTTATTCAACGAATTAAGTCGAAAACTAAGTATCGTTTTCTTTCTATGATGATGCGCTTGGAAAAGCAGAAGGTTAATGCTGTTTCTATAAGTAATTTACCGATTGATTTTGTGTTGAATAGACTCTTTGAAAATACTGGGATAACTTATAAAATCATCGATAATATTATCTATCTGAAAGAAAGGTAGAAACCAGTTATAAAAAGAAATAGATAATGAATAGGTACAGAGCAAAGCTTGCAACAACGTAAGAGAGAGAGCCTATTACGCCAGTACGCTCTATACCTTTCAATGGGACAGGTGCAAGATGTAGAGGGTAATCCGCTAATTGGTGCAAACTATCATAGTAAAGGGTAGTTCTAAAAGCACGTGCTATGTCAGACTTTAGAGGGTAAGTTTGTCCTAAAAATCAGAGACACCCTAACCCTATTTTTTGATATTTCTGTATCGGTTTTGATGCGATAGAAAAACGCGTATAGAGAAATAGAAACAATCAGTTGTTTGTGTTGAAAGGAGAGTCCCTATGAGTTAGATGCTGTCTTTGTAACAGCTTTTGGGTATCAGCCGTTCGCGTACGGCTTTGAACTATAATGTCAAGCAGATGGATGGTGACGAGTTGAACAAGGTGAAGACAACTAACATTTGCTAATGCTTTGGCGGGTAGGGATGGCTGGTATCTCTGTCAATGAGTCAGCAGCTGGAATGGGCGGTGCAGCACGTGTGGTAATGCGTGGTCCGAAAGTCTTTAGCGCAGAGCAATCAACCGCTTTATGTGGTCGATGGTATCCCTATCAACAATCGTAGTAATGATGATGTGAAGGGGGTATCTATTCGATACAGCCTGGTGCAGAGGGTATTTTCGGATATTAATCCTGATGATATTGAGAGTGTGTCGGTGCTTAGTGGTGCTGCAGCAGCAGCCCTCTATGGATCAGCTGCAGCGCAGGGGGCTGTAATGATAAAGACAAAATCGGGTCGAGTGGGGAAGACATTGTGGAGTTTTCTACAAGTACACAGTTCCTTTCTCCCTTCGTCTTTACCTGATTTCCAGAATGAATACGGCAATCGTACCAATGAGATGAAGTCATGGGGAACGAAGAATACGTCGGGTACTGGTGGTTACACACCAAACGATTTCTTCCGTACAGGAGTCAACTTTACGAATAATGCAAGTCTGACGGCAGGTACTGAGCGTAATCAAGTATACCTATCTTTTAGGTTCATCGACGGTTTCTGGTATTATTCCTAACAACGATTTTCCAACGTTATAACCTCACATTTAAAGAAACGTATTTACCGCATTGGAGGATAAAGTTAAGGCTAACTTTCTCTTTAAGTTCGTCAGAGAAAATGACAAGAATATGTTGGCACAGGGACAATACTTCAATCCGCTGACCTCTGTTTATCTTTTTCCGCGTAGTGAGAACTTTAATGCTATAAAGGAGTTTGAAACCTATGATGCAGTGCGCAATATCAATTTGCAGAACTGGAACTATGGAGATGACTTGAAGATGCAAAACCCTTATTGGGTTACGAACCGTATGTTGAAGACAACAAAGCGTAACAGATACCTCACTGACCTTGGTGTTAAGTATCATCTTACGAATTGGTTTGCTCTTGAAGGAAGACTTCGTTGGGATGAAGCTGTTAATAGATTGGAAGACAAACGATACGCTTCAACGCTTGATATCTTCGCTCATTCGCCTTACGGATATTATAGTTATTGCAAGATAAATGACCGTTCTTTCTATGCAGATATTATGGCTGACGTTACTAAACGGTGGGGTGCTCTCTCGCTGGTAGCAAACGTTGGTAGTGCTTTCTCACATACATCCTATGACGTGTCAGGCTTTCAAGGAGGTTTAAAAGCGCCTTCAAATATCTTTTACTCCTAATGGAATAGATTATAGTAGAGTGTCGAGAGATAACCGTCCAATCTTTGATATCACGCGTCATGCTATTCATTCCGTACTTGGGAGTGTGGAGTTAGGCTGGCAAGAACGTGTTTATCTGACAGTGACAGGGCGTAACGACTGGGATTCTTCACTCAGTAATACAGCCCAACAGTCCTTCTTCTATCCTTCTGTGGGTATGTCGACTATTCTCTCAAAGATGCTCAAATTGCCGAAAGTTCGTTGACTTTCTTTGAAGTTCCGTACTTCGTGGGCATCAGTGGGTTCTGCCATTTCTCCTAATATTTCCTCTGCTTGGCGGTACGAGTATGTTCCTTCTACTGGTACTTACCATACGGTTACTTATAAGTTTCAGATAACTTCTATCCAGAGCGTACGAAACTCTTGGGAAGCAGGAATGACGGCACATCTGTTTAAAGAAGCTATGTCTGTAAAAGTTCACGTTGTACCAATCAGATACGAAGAATCAAACCTTCCTTCGTTCTGATTACACTTGGTGGGTGCATTTAATCGTGAGTATATACAAGCAGGAGACGTACAGAATCGAGGTTTAGAACTGAGTGTCGGCTATAACAAGAAGTGGAATGATCTCCGTTGGTCAACCAAATATGACTTATAGTACAAACCGTAACCGAGTTGTTAGATTACTTGACAATCCTAATGAAACTTTGCGTCAAGGTGGTTTGAATGGGTGTGAGGTGATATTGACACAAGGCGGTACGATGGGGGACCTCTATACATTTCACAGATTTTTAAGCGTGATGCACAAGGGAATGTTTTTGCTCAATTCCGATGGGCAGGTGATGCAGATGGAGTTAGCTTCACCTAAGTTAGTTGGTTCTGTTTTTACCTAAGGCGCAACTTGGTTTGAGCAATCACTTTCTCATGGAAGGGAATAGAACTTGGAATGTTGATAACAGCTCGTTTGGGTGGTGTCTGCGTGTCACAGACGCAAGCTTTTATGGATTCGTATGGCGTTTCTAAGAAGACTGCAGAACTGAGAAACAATGGTGGTGTTTGCTGTTGGCAATCAGTTGGTTTCTACGGAGAAGTATTATACAGTTGTTGGAGGAGAAACTCCGATTTGGGATGAGTATGTCTACAGTGCTACTAACGCCCGAATTAAGGAACTTTATTTAGGTTATACCTTTGATAAACTGATCCGTGGGCGCAAAGGTGTCTGTGGCTTTGACAGCAAGAAACCTCTTGATGTTATATTGTAAGGCACCTTTTCGACCCCGAGGCAACTTCCTCAACAGATATTTATTATCAAGGGATTTGATTATTTCATGCAGCCCAGTCAACGCTCATTGGGCTTTAGTATCAACGTAAAACTCTAAGATCATGATGTTTGAGTAGAAAGAAACTCCTTTTTCTTCTTCTGTCTGCTGACAGTCTTTTTCTTCCTGTACGGGTGAATTCGTTGATATTAACCGACCAGGCAGTAAGCTATCACCAGAGGAGTTGAAGCGTGATAACTACGCTGTCGGTTCATTCTTGATTCAGATGCAGGTGTTGCTTTTCCCAGAGCAGGAGAATGCCTATCAAACAATGATAGACTTTGTCGGTAATTATCTGGGACGTTATACAACCTATACCAAGGAATTACCTAAGAACCATACACTCTTTAATGCAAGTAATGCTTGGTGTGCTTGGCCTGCTTCTTATGCTCCTCCCTATGGTATCTGCATTTGATGAGGTTGTCAAACTGAATGGTAAGAAGAATATTTCTTATGCGTGGGCATTGATTCTGCGTGCACAGGCTTTCCTTCGTTTTTACAGATATCTATGGACCTTTCCCACTCAGTATGAATGCAGATAATACTGAGGTTTATACATCTCAGCGAGATATCTATTTACAGCTGATAAATGACCTAAACGAGGCTACTACTTATATCTCATCTAACACACAACTGGCTAAAGAAATGATAGTCTTTGCACCATACGACCTCGTTTATAAGGGTGACTTCAATAAGTGGCGTAAGTTTGCTAATTCGCTTAAATTGCGCATTGCTGTGCGTATCAGTAATGTAGAACCAACGTTGGCACGTTCTTTAGCTGAACAAGCAGTGAGAGATGGTGTCATAGAAGGGAATGAGGACAATTGTGCTATTCGTTATAATAAGTCGGGTTTGTGGACAACTGCTGTTTCATGGGGCGATAGTCGTATCTGTGCTGATATTGAAAGCTATATGACTGGTTATAAAGATCACGAATGAGTATGTATTTCCTACAGCCTATGACGGCAGGGCAGCGTAAATATATTGGTTGCCGGGCTGGAGCAGCGATAGGGAGTAACATTGTTGCTAAGCGTCTTTATTCAACAGTCAATGTGCAAGAAACGACGCCAAGTTTATGGCTCACTGCATCGGAAATGGCTTTTTGTAAGGCGGAAGGTGTCTTGCGTGGTTGGAATATGGGCGGTGGTACTGCCAAGGAGTATTATGAACGAGGCGTAACACTTTCTTTCAATCAATGGGGAGCAGATGGTGTTGCTACTTATTTGTTGGATGACACCTCGACAGAAGCTAACTATGCAGATGCCTTAGGTGGCTTTGGTGGAGCGGCTGCAAAGGCTTCTACGATTACCATTAAATGGGATGACAATGCGCCTATGGATGAGAAAATGGAGCGTTTGATTACGCAGAAGTGGATTGCTTTGTTCCCAAATGGACAGGAAGCATGGAACGAGATTCGTCGTACGGGTTATCCTCGTATCTTCTCTGTACCACAGGCAACAAATGGTTATACGCTGTTGACACCTAATAGAATACCTTTTGATAAGAATCAACAGATTAATAATCGTAGTAATTACGACAAGGCTGTCGAACTTTTAGGTGGTCCTGACGATTACGCAACACCAATGTGGTGGCAGAGATAGATTGTTTTTCTCTGTTTATTTTAGCAATAGTTTGGCGGAAATTTGTTTACAAAAATCTTCGCTTTGAGATGCTGTTCTTATACTCAAAATGATAGTTTTTAGTCACTCTTGTAATCATCATATAGTCAGATAGTTATAAGAGTGCATTTGTAAAGGTGCTTAATTGGACTCAAAAAGGGCGTTAGTAAGACCTCAAAAGGGCATCTTTTGCAAGCCAATTGGGCGTCTTTTCGAATCCAATTAGGCATCTCTTCATTTTTGAGTGTTGAGTTTTTATTTACAATTAGCACTGTCTGTGCTTTCCTCTTTCTAAGTGTATGTTTCTTTGTATGTCATCTGTTTGTTAGTTATAGGCTTTTGGATAAAAAAAAACGAGCGCAGATGTCTACGCTCGTGGGATTTATATTCATAGGGTAAGATGCCCCTATTCTAAAAAGAAGGAATACTAACAAGTAATGTTTATTTATTGAGTAGTAACTCAATCTTATATATATTTTCTCTCAATTCAGCCTCGTTTGGTGTTGGATTTTTGAACTGAGAAAGGGCATCTTCTAACAGCTGTAAACCTTTCTGATTTCTTTTTTGCTTGTACTCCTTGCGTAATGTCTCAATCTTTGCAACGTTTTGTACACCTCTTATTATGTGCTCAAAACGGCGGCTTGAGTGGTTTCCTGGATACACAATATAGGTGTCTCCTGGTGTGAACAACTTAAAGCGACTGTCATACATAGGGTTATCAGTCCAGTTCATCCATGCCCAGCGGAGGAAACCATTGAAGCCATTAGCAATACAATAGAGTGGGAGGTAGCTTGCTTCAATCGGCTCGTTGTTGCTGCCAACATTTGGCATGGCATCGGGACAGGCGGTATAGGAGGTGCTAATCCAACCTTTAGAATTTCTCAAAACAAGGTCTTCTTGTGTGAACTGTTGTTTCCAAGCAATACAATAATCATAGATTTTATCGACAAGTTCTTTGTGATAGTTTCCTGCCAATGACATCTTGATACCCGGTGCCGCCTCCTGCGCAATGCGATAGGCATCTTGCATAGCATCGAGGGCACGTTCGTCCATCGCTATGACGGTTCTGTCAAACCAACCTTTCTCCTTCTGATGGGCAGCAAATGAACGTAGGAATGGAATCCATAGGTCGCTGTATTCTTTGCTGTCTGTCGTCGTTTTTTTGAGTTCCTTATAACTTTTCGACACTTCGTCATAATAGGTGAAAGTCATGTCCCAAGGCACCATTGAGAAACAGTTGATATCTCCATTGATCCCACAAGAGTCGAGGAACGAAATCCAACGGTCGAAGGCTGTATAGTCATACGACCATGTTCCGTCTGCTTTTCGTGTCGTCTCGATCATCGCATCAAACTTGTCATTGCTCTGTACACCCCAAGGTTCGTAGAAGAGGATAGCTGAGGCATTGCGTTGTCCAGCACGTGCCAGCAACTGCATATAAGGACGGAGGATGTCAAGATGTGCTTGACTCCAAGGAGCTACGCCATAATATCTACTAACAGCGTAGGGTTGTTGCCAGAAATTAAGATGGAAGTTGTCAGAGAGTGTGAGCTTGCGATTGAGCACTTTTATAGTGAATGGGATGTTGCTGACAGTCTTACCGTCTTGCTGTCGCAATAAGTTTAATTTGTAGGAACCTGCCTTAATGTTCTGAGGAATCTTAATTGTGCACCATGCAGACTTACCATACATTGGGTCGTCAGCCTTTATGCTGTCGTCACCAATGATATCGGGCATGAGCCAAGTCTGTAAGGAGTCAGGGTGATCACCACAGTTTGGAAGTCATCAGTGATAACGGCAGAAAGAAAATGAGCTGTAGCAGTCGACAGGAGTCGATTGCTACAGCTCATTGATAGTTTTAAGTTGCCCTTTACCATCTCTGGTAACGAGAACTCAAGTCCGATACGTTCGCCTCTCCAGGCTGTTATTTCTTTCTTTTCACTTGCTTTTTTTTTACAGCAAGTGGTGCTTTGGTCTGATGTGCCTTAGCTGCATCAACCACGTACTTAGAACGATCAACGTATGGAAGAATGTCATATTCTCCATTAGTAATCGCCTTCAATGACAGACTCTTGAACTCAATGTCATAGCCGTCATTCTGTCCGCGTACCTCATAGAGGAAGCCGATGCGCTGATTCTTCATAAGAACCATTGTTGAATAGCAAGAAGACTCGTCTGTTATACGCAGACCTTTCTTCCAGTTGCTACCCAATGCTTTTGCTGTAGAATAGTCAGCGTAAGCTGCCAACTCCTTGTAGAAGAAACCGACACTGTCGCGACGTGCGCTGAGTGGAACTGACTGAAGGGCTACAAAAAGCTTCTTGCCGTCAGCAACTCGCTTTGCAGGAACAATCAGAATACCACCATTGCAGGCATTTACCTGCTTGCCAGTCATATTCTGTGGCATAACCTCTTCGCCCCAACTACCTGTAGCCTTCGCAGCATCTTTGTAAGTATAGATGTTGAAGCGTCTGCCTCCGTAAACGTCACGGCAGCTAAGTAATACACTACCATCTGGCATCTCCTCAACCTTTGACTCATCCTGTGCAATAGAAGGAGCCTTTGAAGGAGTACCTAAGACGCGCCATGTGTGACCGAAGTCATCAGAATAGATAACGAAAGTACCGCAACGGTCAACACCTTTCTGACGGATAGGATGTGCGATGTAAAGGCGATAGAACTTGCCATTACGGATGTAACGGCTCTGCATAATCTTACCTGATGTGAGGAAGATACCATCTGGGTTGCCACCATTAGGTAGCTTTCCATCGTAGAGACCGTGTATCATCTCGGTAAGGTCTGTTCCATTATCCCATGTCTTACCACCATCAGTACTGTGGAAGAAGTAAGCATGCTGTGGGTTCTGACGAGTTGCAGTCTGGTATGCACTCTTACCTGCTACACAGTGAAGTAATACATTGTCTGACGTGCGGTCAGCAATGATACTTGGGTCACCGAAAGCAGTACGAATTGGGTCAGCTGCATGTTCGTTACCGCGTGCTACGCAAACAGTGTCAGACCAAGTCTTACCAAAGTCCTTACTCGTTCGCATAACAATGTTAATCTGCCACAAACCATTTCTGTTGTTCCATCCCACGTCGGTATGACTAAGGCGGAAGTCGCAAGCTGCTAACAGTGTTCCCTTACGTGTCTCGGTAATTGCTGGGATACGATAAGGAACAGGGCTGTTTGCTCTATCAAACGATGGTGGTAAAACCATCATCGTTCTTGATATTATTGCTCTTCTCTGTTCCCACTGCACCTACCTGTAAGAGTGAGGCGCAGAGGGAAACAGTTAATAAGACCTTCTTATACATTAATTCTTGTTTGTCTTATAAGTTCTAAAACTTGTATTCAACAAATGCTTCCATTGCCTCGTAGCAAGCCAAGCCTAAGTCATCATAGAGCTTAGCTGTACCACGGTTGCGGTCCTCTGAACGCTGCCAGAAAAGACGTTCGTCGTTGCCAAGGAATGGCGCACTTTCCATCTGACTCTGGTGTTTGAGGATAGAGTTACGCTTTGCGCGTAGCTCTTCAGGGCTGATAGGAACACACATCTCGATGTTCTCAATTTCCCATTCTGCCCAAGCACCACGATACATCCATACACGACAATCCTTCAACCACTCTGCCTTAGCTTCCTTCTCGAGGTCGATAGCTGCAAGAACAGCATCTGTACACTTACGGTGAGTGCCGTGTGGGTCAGCCAAGTCACCAGCTACATAAATCTGATGAGGTTAACCTTAGTAATGAGTTCTCTTACAATGTTCACGTCAGCTTCGCCCATTGGAAGTTTCTCAATCTTACCAGACTCATAGAAAGGAAGGTCGAGGAAGTGAACATGGTCAAGAGGAATCTGATTAAAGGTTGAAGCAGTACGTGCCTCGCCACGACGGATAAGTCCCTTGATGGTGCGGATATCCTGTGAGTCGATGTCTCCTTCCTTCTTGTTCTTCAAGAACTCCTTAATCTCTTTGTACTTAGACTTGATAACCTCATCTTGCTCATTAGCAAAGAGTTGATTAAAGCCGTTGATGAAGTGCATGAAACGTACAACTTCCTCATCACCTACAGCGATGTTACCTGATGTCTCGTAAGCTACGTGAACGTCATGTCCCTGCTGTACCAAACGACGAAGTGTACCACCCATTGAGATAACATCATCGTCAGGGTGTGGAGAGAATACAATCACTCTCTTTGGGAATGGATTAGCACGTTCTGGACGATAGGTGTCGTCAGCATCCGGTTTACCACCTGGCCAACCTGTAATTGTATGCTGGAGATCATTGAAGATCTTTATATTTGCATTGTATGCAGAACCATAGAGCGCAAGGAGTTCGCTAAGACCATTCTCATTGTAGTCCTTGTTGGTCAACTTGAGAAGTGGCTTACCTGTAATCTGGCAAAGCCAAACAAGTGCAGAGCGTACTAACTTATCTGTCCATTTGCATGAAGCAACAAGCCAAGGATGCTGAATACGTGTCAACTTAGCGGCTGCAGAGAGGTCAATAACAACATGTGCGTCGTTATGTGTCTGCAAGAAAGATGCTGGAATAGCGTCACTTACTTTACCCTCAACAGTCTTCTTGATAATTTCAGCTTTCTCTTCACCCCATGCTGTAAGGAAAATCTTACGTGCAGAGAGGATAGTGCTAACACCCATAGTGATAGAACATGGAGGAACTGACTCCTGAGAACCGAAGCTCATCTTCATCTCCTCACGTGATGTCTCATCAATCAAGATAAGGCGTGAAGCAGATGTAATGCTTGAACCTGGTTCGTTGGTAGCGATATTACCCATACGACCAATACCTAAAAGGATAACATCAAGACCACCTAATTCCTTAATATGCTGCTCGTACTGACGGCAATGCTCCTGTACATCATTCTGAGCAATAGTACCATCTGGCGTAAAGATGTTTTCTGCTTCAATATCAATATGATTCAGGAAACGCTCTTTGAGCTGGTTGATAACACGATTGACGTTTTCTTCACTCAGTGGGAAGTATTCGTATGCATTGAAGACAACAACATTCTTGAAACTCAACTTACCTGCTTGATGACGCTTGATAAGCTCGTGGAAGATAGGAGTGAGGGAAGAACCAGAGCCAACGCCCATAACATATTTTCTTCCTTCCTGTTCTCTCTTCTTGATGTCTGTCTCAAGGTGGTTGGCAATGTCGATAGCTCCTTCTTCAATCGTTGGGAAGATATCAGTAGGAACCTTCTCAAAACGTGTTATCTCAGAGCGTTCGATAGCTGTTGCAGGACGATAAAACTCCTCAGGTATTTGATTGAGTACAATCTGTGAACTTAAATTCAGTTTCATTACAAGTTCTCCTTTTCTATGTCTTTAAAGTATTTGTATGTTTCTACTGTTAGCTTGTCTGTTGCACTTTCATCACAAACAATGATACCGTGCTCGTGCATCTGTAAAGCACTGATTGTCCATTTCTGTGTGAGTGGACCTTCTACAGCTGCATGCAAAGCTTCTGCCTTGTTGTGACCATTTACAAGAATCAACACTTCCTTAGCATCCATTACTGTACCAACACCTACTGTCAGTGCATGTACTGGAACCTTGTTAGGGTCATTGTCAAAGAAACGTGAGTTTGCAATACGTGTATCTGAGGTCAATGTCTTGATACGAGTGCGTGAACGGAGAGATGAGCCTGGTTCGTTGAAGGCAATGTGACCATCAGGACCGATACCACCGAGGAAGAGATCGATACCACCTGCCTCACGAATCATCTCCTCATAATGCTGACACTCTGCTTCGAGGTTCTCTGCATTACCATTCAAGATATGAATGTTCTCCTTAGGACAGTCGATGTGGTTAAAGAGATTCTCAGCCATAAAGCTGTGATAGCTCTGTGGGTGACTCTCTGGCAAACCAACATACTCATCCATGTTGAATGTAACAACATTCTTAAAGCTTACCTTACCTTCTTTATATGCCTTTACCAACTCAGCATACATGCCCTCTGGTGAAGAACCAGTTGGCAAACCGAGTACAAAAGGCTTGTCTTGATTCTTAGTAGCATTAATACGCTCAATCACGTAGTTTGCTGCCCATTTAGATAACTTTTTCGTAGTTAGGTTCTATGATTAATCTCATAATCTTTGGTTTTTAATTATTATGTTTTGGTTTTATTATATTATAAAAATTCTTTTTCTTATGCTTCAAGTTTTTTTCTGTCTTCGTATCATCTGTATAGGTGAATGGGACAAACCATGTAACCAACAGTGCTGGAATAGTACATACCAATACGAAGATAAAGAATTGGCGATAACCCAAGAAATCGCTGAAAACACCACTCAACATACCGGGTAACATTACGCCCAAGTTCATGATACCACTTGCGAAAGCGTAGTGTGCCATCTGGTGTTTGCCAGGTGCAATCTGTTGCATCATAAAGAGGGAGAGTCCAACAAATCCGAAACCATAGCCGAAGTATTCCATTACGATAGCACCACCAATCAACCAAAGGCTCTCTGGCTGATAGATTGCTAAGAATGTATAGGCTATGAATGGGATATTGAATACCAATGCAAGTGAGAAGAGACTCTTTTGCAGTCCTCTCCATGCAATATAATAGCCTGCAAGGATTGAACCGATGACAAAGGCAGCGGCACCAAAGGTACCATAGCAAAGTCCAATCTCTTGTTCACTCAATCCTAAACCTTGGTCGGCACGTGATGCCTTGAGGAAGAGAGGAACAATCTTCATTACAAATCCTTCAGCAAAGCGATAGAGGATGATGAAGAAGATATAATATACTATGTGTTTCTTCTTGAAAAAGTCGATAAATACCTCAACAAGTTCAGCTAACGATTCTTTTAATGTTTTAGGAGAATCAGTTGTAGTCTTCTTTGGATTTGGGAGTATAATGATGTGGTAACAGCCTATCACTAACATGATTGTAGCGATAATAAACATGATAAACATCCATGCCTTTGTTACGCCGAAATGTTCAATAAACGTACCTGCAAGGTAGACTAATCCTCCAGTCGCAGCAATCTTTGCAATGTTATAGAATGCTCCTTGCCAACCAATCCATCGTGCTTGCTCTTCGTTTGATAGCACAGACATATAGGTTCCGTCTGCTGCAATATCATGTGTAGCACCACTCATCGCGATAACAGCAAGTATCGCTATTGTGACGGGGAAGAAGAAAGGAAGATGAAGGGCAAAGGCTACTAATGCAAAAAGCACACCTGTAAGCAACTGTGTCAATACAACAAAGAACTTCTTTGTCTTATAAATCTCTAAGAACGGGCTCCATAACGGTTTTAAGGTCCAAGGAAGCATGATGAGAGAGGTCCAGAAGGCTATCTGTCCATCAGATACTCCCATTCCTTTATACATTAATGTACAAACCATATTGAGTACGACGAAGGGCATACCCATGGCAAAATAAAGCGTAGGAACCCATGTTGCTGGACTATGCAGCTTCTTGTTTTCCTCTTTTAGGTTCTTAGGGTTTAGACTCATTTTCTTTATATAGGATTTCTAAAGAAAGTAACAGTTAAAGAGAGGTTTTTTTACTTATTAAAAAGGTTTTATTTAACTTTAATTTACCAATGCAGTGAATCTCTAACTTTGAAAACCGCACTTCTTTGAATTCTTACTATTGTATATATAACGCTTATAAATGTGTTTTTATTGTGAACGTATTTGGTTTTTCTCGACGAAAATATTTAAATTTGCCGTAGAATATTAAAATTACATTTATAAATCATTACCTATATAATTATGTGGCTGAATTCTTATTCCCATTTTTTTAAGGCAACGATAGCTTGTACAAGCTTATTATTATCGCCGGTAGTTCTTCCAACGCTTCATGCTCAGGAGCAGAACGTTGTAATAATCAATCCGACAGATTCTCCTGCGGAAATTGTTCGTAAGGCAGCAAATGTTGTTCCTTCTGCTCGTCAGTTTAATTGGCAGCGTCAGGAACTTACTGCTTTCTTACATTATGGTATAAACACCTATACTGGTAGAGAGTGGGGCGATGGTAAGGAGTCACCAGCTATCTTTAATCCTACTGACCTTGATGCTGATCAGTGGATACGTGAGTTGAAGGCAGCAGGCTTTAAGTGTGCTATCCTTACTTGTAAGCACCATGATGGTTTCTGTTTGTGGCCATCGGCTTATACAGAACATAGTGTTAAGAACTCTCCATGGAAGAAGGGTAAAGGTGATGTTGTACGTGAGGTGAGCGATGCCTGCAAGAAGTATGGTATGAACTTTGGTGTCTATCTCTCTCCTTGGGATCGTAATTCAGACCTTTATGGAACAGAAGCTTATAACGACTTCTTTGTTAAACAGTTGACTGAATTGCTTACACAATATGGTAAGGTGAGCGAAGTGTGGTTTGATGGTGCTTGTGGTGAAGGACCAAATGGTAAGAAGCAGGTGTATGACTTCGTACGTTGGTATGAGCTTATTCGTAAGTTGCAGCCAGAGGCAGTGATAGCTGTCATGGGACCTGATGTTCGTTGGGTTGGTACAGAGACTGGCCGTGGTCGTGAGATGGAATGGAGTGTTGTGCCAAAGGACAATCTTGATCAGGATGCTATTGCAAAGAACTCACAGAAGGAAGTACTGACTGCACCTGTTGGTGATATGATGGGGCAAGACCTTGGTAGTCGTAAGAAGATTGAAAAGGCAAAGTCACTTATTTGGTATCCAGCTGAGATTGACGTATCTATCCGTCCAGGATGGTTCTATCATGAGGATCAGGATAGCAAGGTGAAGTCGCCTAAGGAACTGATGGATATCTATTTCACATCTGTTGGAATGAATGGTGTACTCCTCTTGAATCTCCCTCCTAATAAGGAAGGTAAACTCTCTGAGGCTGATATAAGAAGTCTTCGTGGTTTCCGCCAGTTGTATGCAAACACCTTCACTGATAATCTCTTGGCAAAGGCTAAGGTTACTTGTGCGCTTTCAGAGGGTAAGGGTCGCAATGTTATTGACGATAATTATGACACATCTGTACGTCCAAAGATGAAGGATGGTAAGGCTGTTTTCCAATTTAAGTTGAAGAAGCCAGCTACCTTCAACGTTCTTTCTGTGCAGGAGGATATCCGTAAGGGACAGCGTGTTGAGAAGTTCTCACTTGAAGTGAAGGATGCTAAGGGCAACTGGAAGAAGGTAACAGGGGGAACAACTGTTGGTCATAAGCGTTTGTTGAAGTTCCCTGTTGAGACTGCTAAAGAGGTGCGCCTTATCATCAGTGAGGTGCGTGACGTACCTGCTATCTCTGAGATTGGTTTGTACCGATTAAGAGATTAGGCTATTATTCTAAGGCTTATTACAATAAGTTATATAAAAAAAGACGCACAGTTTGTGCGTCTTTTTTTATATAATAATACTTATTCTTTATTACAATATCAGTTCTTATTTATCTCAAAGTATGTTGATTTCTACCTGCTTTGCAATCTCTTTCAATAGTTCATTGCTAATGGCAATAGAGAGTTGTGGAACATTTCGGTTGTTTATAGTAGAAATAACTTTAGCATTGCCAAAAACTTCCTGTATCAGTTTCTGGTTATTGCGCAATTTATTAGCGTATGGTCCACAGGCGAGGATAACTGTGTCGAAATGTGACCAAAATGATTTTGTTTCTTTCATAAGGTCAAAGCGTTGACAGATATTCTCTTCTGTTTCTTGTCTCTCTCTTACAGATAGTCCATAATTATTTACTCTACATTTTTCATTCAATTCTGTGATAAAACAGTCTTTATAAAAGTCAATTGTAGAGGTGTTGACAGGATTATCAAGTTTCCCAAGTTCTCTGATATAATTGATGAGTTTCTGATAATTATACCAAGTCGCAGATGTTCCACCAGCACCCGAAATAATCTTATCGCCTTTCTTCCTCTCAATAGTGAATCGTTGAGGTTTATTATATGGAGCAAATGGACAAAATGTTTCCCAACTTCCATCCCACTGTGGTATTTCCTCTTCATTAATAAATCCATGTCCTTTTTCCACTAAATTCATCCATTGATTATAGTTATTAGAACATTCTTGTTGGGCTGAGATACTGCCTTCTTCGTGGGCACATTCCTTACCAATGATTAGTATTTTGGCATTTGGGTTACCCAATCCAATGTAATGTTTCACTTCTTTCTGTGAAAACTCCATTAATAACTTTTGAAAAGTGTTGATTAGTTCCATAGTTTTAAGTTTATGAGTTTATCTGTTTAATTTAATAAAAGCGTGAATGGTTTGTTTGTAAGTTCTATCTCTCAATCAGTATTTTATTGGTTTATTGTTTCTTAAATATCAATAAGTTATCTGCATACCCCTTCCAGTCAGCCACTCCACAGATGCTATCGGATGGGGTGCGATAGAAGGTGTTACCATTGTTTCCACCTGTCAGATAGATGGCATCGGTAAAGCCATAGTCAGCAAGGGCTTGTGCAAAGTCGTAGAGGGATTCTTTATGGATTGTCTCAACATACCAAATCATTGTAGAGCCTGCCTTACGTGCCAATGCACAGCGTGTCACTTTTCCCTTTAAGGCAAACTGCTCCTCACATATTTGTCCTGCCGATACGAGGGCAAATTGGCGGAACATACTTCCATTGTGGGCTTTGACATACTCCTTTATGGAATCGTCTTGACCGATGCCTATTTGCCACTTGTCGCCAACAATAGCAACAAAGCCAGCCTTATTATGGTTGCTGGCATACTCCTTACCATGATAGATAAAGTCGCCAATGTATTTATATTGATGGTTTTCATCCCAATAGAAGTCCCAACCATGTGTGACAAGACAGACGGTAGAGTCGCTGTCAGAAGGGGCAGTGCGAGATAGGGTAGGTGTGAGTCCATGCAGTTCGTATAATCTCATACTCACGCCATAGAGTGAATCAACCTTCATCGTTACCCCTTGTAAAGAGTCTGTTGGCATCTTCTCCAAGTCGCGAATGATTTCTGTTGATGTACGACTTAATGGGTAATCAAAAGCGAGAGTACGGCTGTTTGCTTTTTGCCAGAAGTAGAAGGTTGCTGCAGAAAGGGCGATAAAAGCAAGTGCAACAATTCCTATCCACCATCTTCGGGATGCTGGTTGCTGCTTGTCTGTTAGCTGAGAAGGTTTGAATTCCGTACCTCCTAAGAACTGAATATCGTCGTCACTATAACTCATTCTGCTTTTGTTTTATACCCTCTTCAAGGAGCTGCAACGCTTTGTGTGAGATAGAGTCGAGTACTATCTTTTGTGATAGTTCTTTTCTCCACAGGCTCAGCTGGTCCTTCTTCGTGTCAATTCTACTGATATAGTGAAGGTTGAGAACGTATTGTTTACCCACCCTTACGAATACAATTTCTTGCTGTCTCATCTGTTGATCAATGAGTTCTGTAATGGCTTTGAGGTTCATCCATAACTGTATCTCCTCACCATTTGAAAGTGTCATCACACAGTAGTTGCCGTCTGACCGGATATAAAGAATCTCGTCAAACGCCAGTCGCATCATTTCTGTGCTTCCGTTTTGTATGATTAACAGCTGTTTCACTACTTATTGTCAACAAATTGTTATAGTACTGCAAATTTAGTAATAAAAAGCTATACTCTTGTTGCTTTGTATAGAAAATCTATTTCTTGCACCCTATCAGTGGCTTAGGATAGCTACTCACAGAAGTCTTTTCGATGTGTAACATACAAGTCAATAAAGAGTTTAACTCTTGCCAATAACTCCCTTATATGTGTCCATATAGCCCTTGGATGTCGTACGTCATCAGCATTATATCCCACAGCTTTGATCTTCATCTTGTCTGCCAAGAAGATACTCCGCTCATTGTGCCACTTCTGTGAGATTATAATCATATCGTTAACCCGAAAGTGTTGTTTGATATTCCTCATAGACAGTAGGGTACGATAACCCTGTCCGTCCATTGTGATGATACTGTCAGGCACACCTCTTTTTATAAGGTCGTGGCGCATTGTTTGTGGTTCGTCATAGCCTTCTCGCTTGTCTCCGCTAATGATAAGCTGTCGGAACTTCCCATGTTTGTAAAGTTCTGCAGTCGCCTTGATACGTGCCATATAGAAGGAACTCGGTCTTTTACCTCCCCTTGCCTTTGGGTTAGTGCCGAGTAGTAAGGCTGTCTGCATAGTGGGAACATCATTGATTTCATTGAATGTTCTTCCTTTTGCATTCTTATCAACAATAATATTGCACAATGCAATTATCGCTCCGAGTATAGCAATGATAGCGGTGGTGGAAAGAATGATTTGCTTTTTCCTTTGTTTGTTTCTTTTCATCTGTTTATTTTTTTCTATGTATCAAAGCTTTGCGCGTGTAAGTGCGATAGTTTTGATAGGTTCTTTTATTATTTCGATGCAAAGTTAATGCTTATCTCTTATCTACTCTTATCTTTTTCTTACCTGCTGATGAAATGGTGCTGAGGATGTATGAAACCGCGAGTTATTAACTCAAAATTCATAATCCATAATTCAAAATTCATAATTATGATTACCGATTGGGGGACAGTTCAAATGTCAAAGTTCAAAGTTCAAAGTTTTAAGTTTTGGTGTCAATTATCTTTGCAAAATAATGGGAGATAAGGCAAGAAAAACCTCAAAAAATACGTGTTTCAATCGTTCTTGTAAATGTTTTGTTATCAGGTTGTTGTGAGGGTGTGTTTTAAAAGGTGCTTAGTTAGGGTTCAAAAGGGCGTTAGTTAGACCGCAAAAGGGCATCTTTTAGAAGCCAATTAGGCGTTAATTCAACTCTAATTAGGCATCTATTGAATTTAGGGTTGTGAATATTTTATTACAAAATGAAGTTTTGTAATGGTGTTTTAATCTTTTATTACTTAGTTAGTCTTTCATTGGTTTTTTCGTGAAAGGTTGGCTTTCGAGTTTAACATAAGTTTTGTGGCATTTATGAGTTATTATATAAGAAAAGCCGTTACTTCATGAAGAAGCAACGGCTTTTGTATATTTGAGAGATAGATAAATCTCTTACTTCTCGATAGCAGCTACACCTGGGAGTACCTTACCCTCGATAGCCTCGAGCATAGCACCACCACCGGTAGATACGTAAGAAACCTTGTCAGCAAGACCGAACTTGTTAACAGCTGCAACAGAGTCACCACCACCTACGAGAGAGTAAGCGCCGTTCTCCTGAGTTGCCTGTGCAACAGCCTTAGCAATCTCACCAGTTCCCTTAGCGAAGTTCTCCAACTCGAATACGCCTACAGGACCATTCCAAAGGATTGTCTTAGAAGCGAGGATAATCTTCTTCCACTCCTCGATGCTCTCCTCTGATGCGTCCATACCTTCCCACTCATCAGGAATCTGGTCGATAGGGAATACCTTACGCTCAGTGTCGTTAGAGAAGTCCTTACCACAAACAGTAGCAACAGAGAGTGAAAGGTTTACGCCCTTCTCCTTAGCTGCAGCAATTACGTTCAATGCCTCTGGCATCAAATCGTCCTCGTGGAGTGACTTACCAATCTTACCGCCCTGTGCTTTGATGAAGGTATAACCCATACCACCACCGATGATGAGGTTGTCAACCTTGTCAAGGAGGTTCTTGATTACAGCGAGCTTAGAGCTTACTTTGAACCACCGATGATAGCAGTGAAAGGATGCTGAGCGTTCTTCAATACGTTGTCGATAGCTGTAACCTCTTTCTCCATGAGGTAACCCAACATCTTGTGGTCAGCATCGAAGTAGTCAGCGATAACTGCTGTAGATGCGTGCTTGCGGTGAGCTGTACCGAATGCATCGTTTACATATACGTCAGCGTATGAAGCGAGCTTCTTAGCGAAGTCCTTCTGACGTTCCTTCATCTCAGCCTTTGCAGCGTCGAACTCTGGAGTTCCCTTCTCAACACCTACTGGCTTGCCTTCCTCTTCTGGATAGTAACGAAGGTTCTCAAGCAAGAGAGCCTCGCCTGGTTTCAATGCAGCAGCCTCAGCTTCAGCGTTACCAGCGTCCTTAGCGAACTTAACCTCAACGCCGAGAGCATTGCTTACGTTCTTAACAATCTGGCTCAATGAAAGCTCTGGCTTCACTTTGCCCTTTGGCTTACCCATGTGGCTCATCATGATAAGAGCACCACCGTCAGCCAATACCTTCTTAAGTGTTGGCAAAGCACCACGGATACGTGTCTCGTCAGTTACATGACCATTCTCATCCAAAGGCACATTGAAGTCTACGCGGACGATAGCCTTATGTCCAGCGAAGTTAAAATCGTTAATTTTCATTTGTTCTTTATTATTTGTAACGTTATAATATTCCTATCCGCAAAAATACTAATTTTTGATGGATTAGTGAAATCAAACACTATCTTTTTTGTAAATTTGCAGAAAAATAAGATTGTAATGAAAGATTCGGTTATTATTGTCAGTGGTGGACTTGATTCTATCACGTTGCTTTATGATAAGGCGGAGACGATCGCTTTAGCAATCTCTTTCGACTATGGTCAGAACCATGGGGCTAAGGAACTGCCTTATGCTCAGTATCATTGTGAGAAGTTAGGTATTCCTCATATTACGATTCCACTGTCTTTTATGCACCAGTATTTTAAGAGTTCTCTGCTTGATGGGGCTGATGCTATTCCAGAGGGACATTATGAGGAAGAGAATATGAAGTCGACGGTTGTTCCTTTCCGTAATGGCATTATGCTTGCGATTGCAACGGGGATTGCTGAGAGTCATGAGTTGAAGCGTGTGTATATTGCAAACCATGGTGGTGACCATACGATTTATCCTGACTGCCGTCTAGAGTTTATCCATGCGATGAATGGTGCTACGGAGGCTGGAACCTTTGTGAAGGTGCGTGTTGAGGCTCCTTATACGGAGATTACTAAGACTGAGATTGTGGCGCGTGGTGCTGCGTTGGGAATAGACTATTCTAAGACTTGGAGTTGTTATAAAGGTGCTGATATTCACTGTGGTAAGTGTGGAACATGCGTTGAACGTAAGGAAGCCTTTGAAGCTGCAGGGGTGAAGGACCCAACGATTTATAGCAAGGATTGATAGGATAGTTCTATTATTGCTTACCTCTTAATTTCAAAAAAACTAAAACAGTCGGATTGAAGAACTCAATCCGACTGTTTTTGATTATAGGGTTTCGTACTATTCTGTATACACTTCTCATATACATTGTTTGTGAGTATATTGCCCTTTATTATGTGTACAGAAAGTAAGCTATTTATGCCTCTTTACACATGTGCTGATGCTTCGCACGAATGGTGTTTACGTACAGCACCATTCGTGCTAAGGCTTAGCACCACTGTTTGTTGTTGTTGGAAAGGGAGTAACTGTTATTAAAAAAACGTGCTACTAACCAATACAAGCAATAAGCAGGGTGATTATTTTTCTGCTAATAATTGTTCTGCCATGTTTGCAGCGGCTCTTCTTCCGTCTCCCATGGCAAGGATAACCGTTGCACCACCACGTACAATGTCACCACCAGCAAAGATTTCTGGCTGTGAACTCTGCATCTGTTCGTTGACAACGATCGTGTCTTTACGACCTAATTCAAGTCCCTTTACAGACTTAGGTACCAATGGGTTAGGTGATACACCTACGGCAACGATAACCTGATCGCACTCGACAGTGACGGTCTCGCCAGTCAATTCTGGTCGACAGCGTCCGCTTGCGTCTGGTTCTCCGAGTTTCATTACGTCTAAGACAGCGGCACATACACGACCTTTCTCATCCGCCTTATATTCCTGTGGATTATGAAGAGTGAGGAAGTTGATACCCTCTTCTTTAGCATGTTTCACCTCTTCAAGACGTGCAGGCATCTCGGCTTCAGAACGACGATATACAAGTGTGACGTCAGCGCCTAATCGTTTGGCAGTACGACAAGAGTCCATAGCCGTGTTACCACCACCGATAACCAAGACTTTCTTACCCATAATGATTGGTGTGTCGGTCTCTGGATTGGCTGCGTCCATGAGGTTTACACGTGTCAGATACTCGTTACTTGAAAGGATGTTGATAGCGTTCTCGCCTGGAATACCCATAAAGTTAGGCAATCCGGCACCTGAACCAACGAAGATACCCTTGAATCCCTTCTCCTTTAAGTCTTCTATACTGATGGTCTTACCGACAATAGTATCGGTCTGGAAGTGTACGCCTATGCGACGAAGATTATCTATTTCGACATCAACAATCTTGTTTGGTAGACGGAACTCAGGGATACCATATTTCAATACACCGCCAATCTCGTGTAGTGCCTCAAATACATAAACCTCAAAGCCACGCTTAGCCATATCGCCAGCAAAGCTTAATCCCGCAGGTCCAGAACCAATAACGGCTACCTTAATACCATTGGATGGTGCAACAGTAGGCAATGCCATGTGTCCACTTTCACGCTCGTAGTCGGCTGCGAAACGCTCAAGATAACCGATGGCTACGGCTGGTGAGTTCATCTTCAAGTGGATACAACGGCTTTCACACTGCTTCTCCTGTGGACAAACACGACCGCATACGGCTGGTAGGGCAGATGTTTCCTTGAGTATCTTGGCTGCTTCGAGGAAGTCGCCACGCTCTATATTCTTAATGAAGTCTGGTATGTGAATGTTTACAGGACAGCCCTCTACGCAAGAAGGTTTCGGACAGTCAAGGCAACGTTTAGCCTCTTGCATAGCCATTTCTGGCGTTAGTCCGATATTTACCTCCTCTAAACGGGTCTTCGCACGATAGTCTGCATCCAACTCTGGCATCTTCACACGCTCAATAGCTGTGCGCTCCTTTGGCTTAAGTTCCTTGCGTAATGTGGTGCGCCAATCGGCTCCCTCCATTTCTTCTGATAGGTGGGCTGTAGGTGATGAGGTGTTTTCGTCGCTATTTGTAGACTTGTTTTTCTCACTGTCACAACAATCTCCACTCTTCCCTTGAGCCTCATTCCCTGACTTGTTTCCCGCCAGGCACTCCCCTCCTTCGGAGGGGTTGGGGGAGGTCTCAATCTCCTTAAACGTCCCCATTCGCTTGAACATCTCATCCCAGTCGACGAGGTCGCCATCGAACTCAGGACCATCAATGCAGACAAAGCGTGTCTTACCACCAATCGTCAGACGGCAAGCACCACACATTCCTGTTCCGTCTACCATTATAGTATTGAGTGAAACATCGTTAGGAATGCCGTATTTCTTAGCTAAAAGAGAGGTGAACTTCATCATGATAGGAGGTCCGATAGCTAACACCTTGTCTACGTGTTCGCGCTGTATCACCTTTTCTACGCCCACGGTGATGACACCTTTCTCTCCATAGGAACCATCATCGGTCATGATGATAACCTCATCAGAGTATTTCTTTACGTCGTCTACCATGATAACCAACTCCTTTGTACGACCAGCGAGGACAGAGATTACTCTGTTACCAGCCTGCTTCAAGGCTGTGAGGATAGGGAGAATGGCAGCGATACCAATACCACCACCCGCACAGATAATCGTACCGTAGTTCTCGATGTGGGATGGGGTGCCGAGTGGTCCGACAATATCAACAATCTCATCGCCTTCATTCAACTGGCAAAGCTTTGTTGATGAGCGTCCTACCTCTTGGATAACCATGGTGAGCGTACCCTTTACTGGGTCCGATTTAGCAATGGTGTAAGGTACACGTTCGCTGTGGTTGTCAACACGCACGATGATAAAGTTACCTGGACGGCAGCTTCGTGCAATGAGCGGTGCTTCTACTTCTAAGCAGAAAACCTTCTCTGAAAACTGTTGTTTACGGATAATCTTGTTCATGGAGTGGTAATAGATATTAAAAGTACTGACCCTATGTGTTCTTTATACTTTGGGTGTTCTTCTATTGTAAAGAGTCGTATGAAAGATTGATAAGGGTAAGTAGCTTTTGTTGTTTTATTAGTTGTTCGCGGTAATGATGCCCCTCCTTTTTAAAGGGAGGGGCTGTATTTTTAGTCCATCTTGTCGTCGAGCATCTCGAAACCACAGTAAGGAACGAGTACCTTTGGTACACGAATACCCTCTGGGGTTTGGTTGTTCTCGATGATAGCTGCGACGATACGTGGCAGAGCAAGGGCTGAACCATTCAATGTATGGCAGAGTTCAATCTTCTTATCTTCGGCATGACGGAAACGACAATGCAGACGATTTGCCTGATAGCTTTCGAAGTTTGACACGCTTGATACCTCCAACCAACGCTCTTGTGCAGCACTCCACACCTCAAAATCATAGCAGAGAGCAGCTGTGAAGCTAATGTCTCCACCGCAAAGACGGAGGATGTGATAAGGCAATTCAAGCTTCTTTAAAAGACCTTCAACGTGGTCTAACATCTCATCCAATGACTGATAAGAGTGCTCTGGCTTATCGATACGTACAATCTCAACCTTATCAAACTGGTGTAAGCGGTTCAAACCACGTACGTCCTTACCATAGCTACCAGCCTCACGACGGAAACAAGCAGAGTAAGCACAACGCTTAATAGGCAGGTCTTGCTCGTTGAGAATCTCGTCACGGAAGATATTTGTTACAGGAACCTCAGCTGTTGGGATAAGATAGAGGTCGTCAAGATTAACATGATACATCTGTCCCTCCTTATCAGGCAACTGACCAGTAGCCTGACCAGACTCCTGATTTACTACCAATGGTGGCTGTACTTCCAAGTAGCCACTCTTACGAGCTTCATCGAGGAAGAATGCCTCTAAGGCACGTTGGAAGCGTGCCATCTTACCGATATAGAGTGGGAAACCAGCACCAGTAATCTTCACACCAAGATCGAAATCTACCAAGTTAAACTTCTTCAGCAAGTCCCAGTGGCACAATGCGTCAGCAGGTAGGTTTGGCTTCTCGCCCCCTTCCTTTACAACAACATTGTCCTCAGCATCCTTACCTTCAGGTACAATCTCGTTAGGGATGTTAGGAATCGTCAGTAACACGTCTGTCATATCCTTCTGTGCCATATCCATTATCTCTTGGAGAGCCTTGTCAGAAGATTTTAATAGTGCTACCTCTTCCTTTATCTTGTCAGCTTCGTCTTTCTTTCCTTCTTTCATCAGTCCACCAATCTGCTTCGAGAGCTGATTCTGCTGCTGCTTGTTTGTGTCAAGCTTCTGCTGAGTCTCACGACGCAAACGGTCATATTCCAATACTTTCTCAACTGCCTCACGTGCACCTTTGAAGTGTTTCTTCTCCAGTCCTTTGATGACGCGTTCAGTTTCTTCACTGATGAGCTTTAATGTAAGCATAACGTTCTAATCTTTATTTTAATTTGTTTCTGAGAGCAAAGTTACGAAAAAACTTCTATAAGTCAAAAACATTTATATTACTTATTTTGTTATTTACTTGTAGGAGATGGAGGGGTAGTTGGTTCTGTTTATGAAAGAAGTATTTACGAAAAATAATGCCATTACAAAAAGCTTTGCGTGTTTATAATTTTGCTGTTTTCCAAATACGGAGTGATAAAAGTCTACTGAGTTAGAAGAATATTTATGGTAATTTTTATGAGAGTAATGTTGTTTTTAATTTGCTGTCACTTTTAACATATCTAACAAATATCCTATTAATCAAGTGTTTGTATGTCTGTAGTAGGCTGAAAGGAGTGACAGGAAATTTAACTTGAGAAAATAGCTTGTTATAATCTGACTAAGTCAGGAGAGCCTATGATATAAGTGAACTTTTGTTATTTCTTAATATCAGTGGAATCTTTTGTTATAGTACTATTAATTTGCACTTAATCCTTGTTTTTAATGGAAGATACTTCTGAGTCATTGCGCAGCTTCTTTATTGACTCTATCATCGGGTCTTAATCCTTGTTTTAATGGAAGATACTCTCTTGCAAGTTCCAAAAACGAAGTGCAATAAAAGAGTGTCCCTCTCCGAGAGATGCAGACGTTCTCGAGGCGTAGCGAGAGGTTGTCTGCATCTCTCGGAGAGGAAAAAGAAACAACCAGCAATACAAATAAAAAAGGAGACCGAAGTCTCCCAAAGATTAACTAACTTTGTATTGCAAATGTATCATCAATTAATCTCGGAGCAAAGGTCGCAAATTTTTGCCTTACTCCAAAAGAAAACAGCGAGAAAAGAAATTGCCGAGATCGTCGGTATTAGTCAGTCAACACTCTCACGTGAAATCAAACGCAACAGTACGCCTTCGGGAAAGTATATCTGGACGAAGGCGCATGATATGGCTATGCAGCGCAGAAAGAGCACGGTAACTAACGCCAAACTCTCCGACGAATTAGTTTGGAGAATTAAAGAATATATTATCAACGACCAGTGGTCTCCAAGACAAATATCAGGGTATCTGCGCATGAATGAGAGTATAGAAGTCTCCCACCAGTCCATCTATAACATCATCCACAATGACACAACAGGGAAGCTTGCAGAGCACACAAGGCATAAGATGAAATACAGGCATCGTCCCAAAGGCGGACATTTTCCAATAAAGGACAGGGTGAGTATCCATGAAAGAAGTAAGGAAGTTGACGGGAAGAGATTCGGAGATTTTGAGATGGACTTGATCGTCGATCCTGCCCAGCACGCCATACTCACAATAGTGGAGAAATCCACCAATATGTTGTTTATGCAGAAACTGCCATTTGGAAAAATGTCAAAGCCTCTGGTAAAGGTGGTTAGGAAACTACTGCTGCCATACAAAGACAGCCTGAAGACAATTACAACAGATAACGGACCTGAATTTGCAGCACATAAGGACATCACAAAATACTTAGGAGTGCCCGTGTACTTCGCTGACCCATATTGTTCATGGCAAAAGGGAACTGTTGAGAATACAAACAAATTAATCAGGCAGTATATACCTAAAAAGGATTCGTTTGATAAATATACGGACAAGAAAATTATGTCCATACAAAAGAAATTGAACGAAAGACCAAGAGAAAAATTAAACTTTTCTAATCCAAAGTGCGAGTTCTTTAAACACGTTTTGTAATTTTGCACTTGCTGGTTGACTCTGCGTCTGAGCGTATTTTCACAATCTAACAACAAAAATAAAGATGTCTTAATCCTTGTTTTAATGGAAGATACTCTCTGAGTCACTCGGGCAGACGGAAATGGGAAGTCTTAATCCTTGTTTTAATGGAAGATACCTCTGAGACACAAAATGTCATCATCGTAAGTTGGAACTGTTGTCTTAATCCTTGTTTTTAATGGAAGATACTCTCTGAGGATAAAAAGAATTATCATCATTGAACCAGACGGAGTCTTAATCCTTGTTTTAATGGAAGATACTCTCTGAGTTCCTTGTCTATCTCCTTGTCATAAGTACAAGACGTCTTAATCCTTGTTTTAATGGAAGATACTTTTCTGAGTCTTTTCTTTAGCTATGGCTACAAGAAAAGTGGGTCTTAATCCTTGTTTTAATGGAAGATACTCTGAGAATTATATCCTTATTAGTAGGTTATATATTAGGTGTCTTAATCCTTGTTTTAATGGAAGATACTCTTGAGGGTCGGGAAATGACCGTTAGACGCGTCCCTTTCTCTGTCTTAATCCTTGTTTTAATGGAAGATACTCTCTGAGTTAGCTGGTTGTTCAAACAGTTCTAGAGAAGCTGAGTCTTAATCCTTGTTTTAATGGAAGATACTCTCTGAGTATGTGCAAAGAAGAATTTAAGTATATTCTCATCGTCTTAATCCTTGTTTTAATGGAAGATACTCTCTGAGTTCTATCTTCGCGTCCAGATGCGAAGAATAGACGCTGTCTTAATCCTTGTTTTAATGGAAGATACTCTCTGAGTATGAAAACCACAAGAAGTTAAGCAGTTGATACGTGTCTTAATCCTTGTTTTAATGGAAGATACTCTGAGAGAATGTTATTGAGAGTTTGATTAAGGCTGGTGCGTCTTAATCCTTTGTTTTAATGGAAGATACTCTGAGTATCAAGTAAGTGATTTTTGTACATAAGGCAATGGTTGTCTTAATCCTTGTTTTAATGGAAGATACCTCTGAGTCGATATCTTCACTGTTCCGTGCTCAACCAACTCTTAGTCTTAATCCTTGTTTTAATGGAAGATACTCTGAGTTTCTTTGTCTATCTCCCTTGTCAGCAAGTACAAGACGTCTTAATCCTTGTTTTTAATGGAAGATACTCTGAGAGATAAGTTTTAACGTTACAAATTTTTCTTATCTGAGTCTTAATCCTTGTTTTAATGGAAGATACCTCTGAGCCCCAGATCCTCTCAGAAATCTTCGAACTCATCTCGTCTTAATCCTTGTTTTAATGGAAGATACTCTCTGAGGAGCTAATATGTATGCAAGCGAAAAAGATACAGGAAAGTCTTAACCTTTGTTTTAATGGAAGATACTCTCGAGATGCAAAACAATTATTAAAAACAACACACCAGCTGGTCTTAATCCTTGTTTTTAATGGAAGATACCTCTGAGCATTTGTTAAGCGTAAAAACAAAAAGTATTTTTGTCTTAATCCTTTGTTTTAATGGAAGATACTCTCTGAGAGCAAAAGACTTATGTTCCTTTGTGTACGAGTATTTGGGGTATGTTCAAGCTTTTTAGAAACGCTTTTATTAACATAAATTAACCCATTTGTTTGCGGGTGCAAAGTTACAAATAATTTCTAAGATGTCAAAGATCACTGCGTTAAATATTCTTTAAGAAACAATGCATTCTCTTTTATTACTAGAGTATCGTTAGTTTTATCTCTTAGAAGAATAATGTGTTACGCGAACGAGTTATAATGTCTATACTTATATCTTCACCGATAATTTTCATTGCTTGTAATTGATCAGTGGAGACGGGGCATACGATGATGCTGTCATGATTGTCATAGAGCGACTGTACTTCTTCAAGGTCGCTTTTGATTAAGTCATAGACTTTCTTATCGAGGTCGGCAGGAAGATAGAACGCTGTATGCGAGTACATCCTTTGCGTTCCAGATATTTTGCAATATGATAGCGCACCTTGTCGCTTTCTATATCATACATAACGAAGAATAGCATATTGGTAGCTGGCCGTTTGGGTTTGTTTACTACTCCCATAAGAAAGTCCACACGTTCTTGTAGTGTCTGCATGTTACTAAAATCACCTGTCCGTCGATTGATGGGAGGTGAGTTCTGCACCAGCCTCGAAAGTTTTCGTAGAATTTCTATGTATGGAATAGGTTTTCTCATTTTTGGTTTTTATATTTGTGTAAAGCTATCAAGAATTTAGACTTGTTTTGTCTTCTTACTTTTGTAGAAAAGCTTTAATTAAATCTGCAAGTAGTTCGTTCAGTTCTTCATTTGTTCCAAGTCTGGGAGATATGACGACGCTGAATCCGCGTTTACCATAAAAAGAGGTTTACCTCGGCTTCCTTTTTGTCCTAATCGTGCTCGTATTTTCTTAGCATATTGTATATTAATAATCTCTGTTACTTGTAGTCCTGTTTCTTCTATAAAGAGTTTTAGTTCAGCAATTATTTCGTTGAGCCGTTCTGGTACATAGGCTGGATGTTGTTCTACTGGCAGTTGTGCCTTTGGATTAAGTTGCTGTCGAATACGTGTTAATATATCTTTGTCAGGATCTTTTGGTGAAGGAGCCTGTTTGTCGTCACTCTTCTTAATAACTTTGTCATGTTCGTCTTGTTCGTGTTTTATTTTGAAGAGCAAGTCTGGATTTGATTCGTCAAGATAAGCTTTAATATCAACAGGTATTGAATTTGGATTGAAATAAGCATTTGGGTCTATGCTGATAAAACATGCACGTGCAACATCTGAGGTCTTACTATCAGTTACTTGGGTCAAATTATGTCGCATGGCAAAAGTTGCAGCAAAGGCCTTGTAAAAAATAGAATATAATCCAGCATCATAGCATCGTTCTTTAAGCCGAAACATAACTTTCAGGCCATCCTCACTTGGTGACGTAAAACACATCATGACTTGTTCATCTTTCACTATATTATCACGTATAGTTTTCATTGAAAGTTGTTTAGATGATAGATGGTCAAAGTCCAGAATAAAACTTTCTGTGTAAGCGAAGTTCTCCTTTCTGCGGAAAGGTGGGTTAAATTGTCCACAAACAAAATATGGCAGTCTTCTTTTTAACTGCGCATAGGCTTTAGCATCCATGCTGTAAACTATACGTAGTTGCTGGATTGTTGCAGCAATAGTGTGTTTAGGGTTACGGAGGCTATTATAAAGATACTCTTCCTGTACCTTCTTTAATTCGTCAGCTGCAGATTGTATGTTTGTTCCGAATAGTAGCATAGTGTTCTCGGGTGAAAGTATTAATGTATTAGGGTTAGGAGACTAAACTGTTTTCAGTTTTCTCCTCGTTAATTCTTTACATTTCCTCTTTAAATTTTTGGGCAAGGGATTGTGCATAGAGTGAGAGTATAGTCAAACGAGACCTTGTTACTCCTTTTATGTTACCACCTCGTCCATGAGTCGTTGAGTGATTGTAGGAGTACACGACGTCCAAGGGCTTCAGTCAGTAAGAGCCATCTTCACGAACAGAATAAAACTCCTCTGTAATAACATTTTGTGCAAGAAGTGTATAGACAACATAATCTACCCAGATACGGTACATCTCGATGATATCATAGACAAGAACGGGACGATTGTAGTCGTCACGGTGTAGAACACCAATGTATGGGTCAACTCCTGCTTTAATAAGCGCTCCCTCAATGCGGCCGTAGAGGATACCATAACCATAATTAAGGAACGCATTTGTGATGTCGAGCGCAGGATGTTGTGAGCGGATATTGAAGCGAAACTGCTCCGGAAGGAATGCATTTATAGTGCTGAAATATATGCGTGAGGCTTGTCCCTCCCATCCACGTAACATAGGAGCTATATCATTAACAATGTCGCCATCAAGTGTACGGATTTTGTTGCGGTAGTCTTCTAATCTTGCTATGTTTTTTTCTGTATCTGTTTCCGGATGGTCATCATTGTTGAAAAGTAACATCAGAGCCTGTTGATTTTCTATCTTCTTGAGCAAGACTTCCTTTATCCAGTCTACAGCATTGTGAGAGTAGATAAAGTTCAACTGCCCTTTACGAATAGTAGAAATACTACCATATTTAGGGACTCCATATACGTCCGATAGGTTTTCCAGTCTTGTCCATGAACATTACTTCTATCTCGTGTTCTATGGCGAGCATCACGGCATCACTTGTTATCTGTGCACCACGGCTGATTTGTATGCTATCTATGCCTACAGCAGGTATGCGTTGTTTACCCTCAGATGTATTGATAACGAAACCTTCATTGTCACGATTAAGTGAAACGCCAAATGTGTTGAGTATTAATTCCATAAAGTTAGATGTGTGTTTAAATCTTATTTTTATTCTTTATTATTGATGTCTCGATAGAACTTGCCTATTTTTAGGTAAGACGTCAGAAGAATGCTTTATCTTGTTACAAGGAAGGTGATTCTCATTTTTCGCCTCCTTTTCCCGTGGTGCTAACGCTTAACACGTTGTGTGCGGAGCGTTCGCACTAATGGTGCGGAGGTCCTGTACATCCTCGTTTTATCAGAGAGCAATAGCTCTTATTTGATGGTCTTTATTAAAAGTCCTCAACCAATAAAGAAATCATCTGCTACGTGTAGACAATCACTGGCGCGTGTCATAGCAGTGTAGAGCCACTGATAGACTGAACGCTTCGGAGAGTGGCTGAGGCGTCGGGGGATGTCGAGATACACGTCCTTCCACTCTCCTCCTTGTGCCTTGTGACAAGTAAGGGCATAGCCATAGACAGCTCGGAGGGCATTGAGGTAAGGGTCGTTAAACATAGCAGTCTTGAAGGCATCAGTCTTGGGTTTGATATGCTGCTCCTTCATTCGTCGGTAGAAGTCGATGAAGAGTGCCTTTTGGGATTCTTGCGTAAGGTTGGTCATATTACCATAGAGGATGTCTTCTATGAGAAGCAGAGAGAATGTTTGCTTGCTAACCATTTCTTCCACTTCAACTTGCAGGAAGGTGAGTCCTGCACGTCTTATGCGCCGTTCTGTGGAGATAACCTTTACGAGGTCCCCATTCATGAGCCTTGTCGTATTGTTGTTTTGTGTGACAAGTAGTAGCTCGCCTACTTCAAGTGATAAACTATGGAAACCGAGTGCAGGGCGTACAATACCTGTCAGTGTACTGCAAGCAGCATTGCTTCCGCAGAGTAGGGTAGCATCTTCAAAACCATTCAGCTTTACGTTGTTGATATAGGCATTGACTATTGATAGCTGATTAGGATGTATCTTGATGTCTTTGTAACCACGGAAAGGAAACTTTCCCCATTTTACTTGAGGCGGATTCTGATAGAGTGTGCGCATACGTGTGGCAGCGATGACAATGTCGTTGCCATCCTGCTGACGTACAATCTCATTGAGCGTAGCACGTTCAACAGTCATATTGTGAACATCCTCCAGATATTCTTTGTCAAGCGCAGGCGAGAAGTCTTGCGAGATAGGAGGTAGCTGGCAGGCGTCTCCAACGAAGATAAAGCATCCCTTGTTGTCAAAGTTAATAAGGTCGTGCAGCAGCCTTCCTGTCCCGAAGATAGCCTGTGTAGGGTTCTTGTCAGGATGGTCAGAAATCATTGATGCCTCGTCAATGATATAGATTTTGCGGTCATAATCAGAATTCTTTGCTGAGGCTGATGTAAATTGCAATAATAACTGTCCTGTATCGTCAATACCTTTTGAGTCGTCAATCTGGTTGACGACCTTTTCGATATCCTGATTGAAATCAGCAAAGGTATAGATGCAACTATGAACTGTCTTAGCCTCACATTCTGTCTTGTTGCTGAGAATCTTTGCCGCTCTGCCCGTCGAGGCAAGCAGCTGGAATTCTTTGTTCTGCTCGTTTATCCACTCAATGAGTGTCTTCATCAACGTAGTCTTTCCTGTTCCCGCATATCCAGTAAGGATGAACGTGTTGACACTGCTACCGTTGACAAAGTCTTTCAGCTTATTGAAAGCCTGCTGTTGGGAAGGTGTCAGAACTATCTGCTTGTCATTCTTTTCTGTCATTTCTTTGATAGCTATGATTAATATTCTCTGAACTGGACAAAGGAGAACTCTACAACTTTTCGATGGTTTTCGGTTTCCTCTACAATACGCTCTGTGGTAGATGCAACACAACGTATTCCCGCTTTCTTCAGTAGTCTGACAGCATAGTAGCAGAAAGTAAGTTCGCCCATAATGTGCACCGTTAGGTTTTCTGTAGGGTAGGTCTCCAGTATCATCGTTACACAGGCATCAGCCTCCTTCTGTACGATATCCTTGCTAAGTTTCGGGTCAATATTCGGAAAGGCAATTTCCTGCAGTTCGCCATATTCCCTCGCAGCTGATAGTTGCGAGGAAGACCAGGTGGCGAAAGGGTGGTTAGAGAGGTTGATGAACATTCTTGAGATATTTTTCTTATTTCACTATAATTTATATCAAATTGTTTGTCGAAATCTTTGTCGCTGCATGATTGATAATATTTCTGTCATTTGCTAATTTTGTATACCATTTTCTTAAATTACTAATATGTTGATTATAATATAGCTGGTTAAATAGTTTTTAAAATTCTTCATTGTCATTTTTGTATTCATCTCTTTCTTCTAATGAAAGCAGGGCAGATACAAATGTACGGCATTTTATATCCTTCTCTTTCTGAAGGAGTTGATGTTCAGGAGTGATAATATCTTTTACTCTACTGATAGTAAGTTCTTCAGCTAAAGTATATGCCTGCTGTATCATTCCATATTTCTTCGCCCAATCAATAGCCGCTTCAACATTGTCATAGGTGTTATAAGGTTTAAACATATTGATTTCTTCCTGGACTTTAATAATTAGTTGTCTATGTGCTTCAGTAAGATTCTGTGAATCTTTATTGTTACTAACAAGAGATTGTAATTCGCCTATTAATTTTCCTTCTTTTATAATATCCATTTTGCAGGTTGACAGCGCAGTATCAAATTCTTTCATTTTCTTTTTGATACGTTGCATAGCTTGTTTGTTCTTTCCATCTCCTTGAACAATTCCTAACAAATCCGATATAGTTTTCATCTTACCATATTGATGGAGATTACTTGCCGCGGTAGAGAGCTCTTGTAGTCTTATGATACTGGTAAGGTCGATGATAGGGAGCATTCCTATCTTCAACGTTCATGTACTCTAGAGGTTGGCCCTAATTTCTCGAAAGCTCCATAATATACCACTTTTAAGTTTGTCCCTTTAAGATAATGGGCATAATTAAATAAGACAGTAGAGAATATAGGGATAGAGCGGAGATGCATGTGTCACATCAAGATAGACATTGTCCCCATGTTTAAATTGTGGTAAACTTTGATTGAAGATATCCCACTATCCTCTTCTGAGAATCCTTCAGTTATTTTCTACTGCTTCAATAGGAATAGGTAACTTGAGTTTTTAAGCCTCGAAGATAACCCTTCGCAATCTGTATTTCCCCTGCCCATTATCGTCCCAATTCTTTTTCTTGAGAAGTCTTGGCACAGAAGATTAATATTTTATCTTCTGCTGTCCAGTCACGACATAGATACTCTATTAATGCCTCTGGATGAATCTCACAGGTTGAGTTGATTTTAAAAATTTCCAATAGAATAGTAGGTTTCAAGATAATTACTTGTACCCCTAAGAATGATATAAATACATTTCTTGCCATATTAAAAACTTATGTTTTGTTTTTGATAATTGTATTCCGTCTACAATATTACATATCTTCAATATTCGCATACGCTTTTTGATGTTTTCACGTGAATGTTCTGATAGCTTATCCATTTTATGAAGTGTAAAGATGTAGGGACGTACAATAAGGCCAAAAATCCTTACTTACCGCAGCAAGTTTATAAAGATAATTTTCACATGATGTTGTGGTTCTTTTCCCATACCCGTTCATACTGACTTTACATTCAATTATATAGAGTTTGTTCTCAAACATAAAGGGCAACATCTATTTCATTGTCATTATGGCTAAAATCGTTTCTATATATCTTTTAATGACATTGAAAATATCCTCATCTCGTAGCGCAAGTTCTTCTTTGATGCGTGTAGGTGTATTCTTCAAACCATGCGCCCGAGTAGTATCTTCTGTCTTCGTTGTTGGTGCTTGCTTAGAGCTGATTATCTTTTGAAAGAATGAAGTTACGTTTCTTTGTTTCTCAAAAATGCAAATGTTATTTTTATCTTTCAATAATGTATTATTACATTCAGCAGTCCCATAGAGTGTAAAAATATTCCTTAAGTGATATACGGTACCGTAAGGACTCCATCTGTCCATCTTCTATATTGCAATAAATGTTTTTCCCAATTGGAATATAATAAAATGTACAGTTGAACTTGCGGAAAAAGTCATATACCATTAATGACATAATCTTAGTTCCACCAGTAAGATTGACAATATAATGAACATCTTTAGGTAGGTTAGCTTTCTCAAGAGATTGCAATCCCTCTTTGTAATTATCGCTTTCTACAAGAACTCTTAAAACACTATTATCTTCCTTTCTTAGAGCTTGTTCAAGGTGTGATGCACTCCTTTTTTCTTTTATATATGTGGTTTCTATGAAGAGTAGATCATTGAATTGTCCCCTCTTCTCTTTTATGAAGAGATAATTGGGGACAAGCTGGTCACTTAAAATTGAAACAAGTATTTTCTTCATACTAATTTAATCCAATATGGATATATTTGTTCTTCCAGTCTTAATTTCTTTAAAAACTTTTAGTTCTGGATACCCGATGTTATGAATAGGATAGTTACCTGAAGCAATGCGGATGAGAGTGCTTATATACCGATTATAAGAATCTACACTTATACGAGTGTTTTCTACTACCTTCTTTTTGAACTCATTGATAAGAGTATCTTGTTTTAAATCGTGACTATTCTCCTTGTTTTGCACTAGATCAAACTGAATATAGGTAAGTTTCATTTTGCCATAACCAAACGGCTTGGCATACCCCAAAGAGTGGTAACACTCGTTATGGTTACAGAATGTGAGTGCAGCTAATAATGCTCCAACCTCGTAAGGATGCAGATTATGGATATAAATATTGGTTTTGAAAGTTGCTCCTGCTTTTAGTGCAACAAAAGACGACTCACAATCTTTTTCTTGTCCATTCCCTTCTTGTGCTTCTTTGTGCAATAAATAGCGTTTCCATCCAGAGATAATGGGCTTTTGTGCTGCAAAAGTTATCTTTCTACCTCTCTTGCTTCAAAATAGAAAGGATAAAATGTTGGCTTAGGAGATCCAAGAATAAATGTATGTTCTCCTTCTATTTCTGCATTTTCAATAAAAAGCATTTTGAGAATCGGATGCGTCCTCTTAAGCTTTTTCTGACTTGTCTTTCCTATTTGCCTGTGTATATCCGAAGAGTGCTCTGTGCCATATCAAAGTTCTCTTCTTTTATGTTGTATTGGAAGACAATCATGTACTTTATTTTGGTAAGGCATTCGATACAGGTTTGTAAAAGCCTAAATCTTTGACACAGATATGTCCATTCTCTTCTTTTATTCTGTAGAAACAAGGCGCGAGTCCTTTGTATTTTTGCTTTTTTAGGTCTTCTATACTATTGAAGTTGCGCATCTCTTTCTTCCAGAAGGCCCAAGTTTCGTTTTTATTTTCCTGTTCATGAATGAAAAGGAAATCTTTTAATTCCTTTTCTTTAATTGGTACGAGTTTCTCTGGATTGATTGAAAGTGGAAGTGCAAAATCGTATTCATGTTTTTTATTATTCATGAAGCCAGAGAAAACCCCAATAGTGGATTCGATCATCTTCGTTAGAAAAGATATATCCATTTTTCAAGAGTCTATACTTTGCCTCAGCTGATTTCCCATATTTTACGTTTACACCTTCTTCGTCTTCTATTTCCTTGTATGTCATTTGCCAATGGTCACCAGGAATGATATAATAATTGCCATTTAATAAGAATAGAAATCCACCTTTTTGGTTTATCACTTTAAGTTCATAGTCTTTGCTGGTCAAATCTCTCATACTAAAACGAGAGTTTTCTGATTGATTTCTTATATTAGACAATGTAATTATCTCATAGACAGATCGTATCATTCCCTTTATAGATGTAGAGGATATGAAGAATTTTTCTATTGATGTTACAGTTTTCTTTATCTTGTGATTTAACACAAAATGGACTTTTTGCTTCGAATTCTACAGTAATTTTTCCCGATAATCCATCTTCAAATGGAATGTCATTTTGCATATAGAAATTGGGCTTTCTATCTTTTTGTATAGTTAAATACGTGTTCGCTCAGTGGAACAAAACTATAGGGGTTATAGCATTTTGAGGGTCTATTTGATTGCTTATACATAGCCTATTCCTCCTTTTATTTAAATCCAATAAAAACTTCTTTTTCTACTTCCAGTACATTCATATCGAGACAGGAAGAATCTGCCTTTTCTTTCCAGTAACGTAAGAATTTAGCCCATTCTTTGCCAGAGGTATTCGTGCGCTGTGTAAGATAATAAATTAGGTCAACGTCTTTGCTATTTAGGTCGGATTCTTCTACAATATTACGATATATATGGTATTGTCCATCAATATACTTAATACTGAGGGAAAGGCCTGACTGTTTGTTAAAGAGATACCCTTCTACTACGAATGGATTCTTTATCGTAAACAGAGTAGGGTCAACTTGTGACTCGGGGTGAAAAACTTCTGGATGTTGCTCGTAACTCATCCATAGATACCCTTCATAAGTAAGGGTGAAGTCAATGTCATTTATATTATTCATAGATTGTTTCTCCATCTTTCTTTAAAATTCCTTTGAAAGTTCCATTACCTCTGTTCACACCTCCGCCTAATGGGAGATAGCCTTTGCACAGGTCGGTCAGGGCTGTTTCAAAAGCTTTGAGTGCTTTTTCCTTATCTTCCTTATCTTTTTTGTCTTCTGTGATAGCAGCTTTATAAAGCAAGAGCTCAAGTGTGAAGGAGTTTTCTGGGGAATATAATACTTCCTCTGAGAAAAGTGCTCCTGGCACTGCACCACCTGTAAAGCGGTCGATCTTGACGTGATTGAGAACTTTTTTTTCAAGTTCTTCAGTCTGTGTTTGGGTAACATCAGAAATAAGGATGTTGCCCCGTTTCTTGTCTTTTCCTCTTTTGTCACCTTCCGAACCAAACAGTAGCCTTACTGCTTTGTTCTTTTTTCCAACGTGTTCTTGTAGTTCCTCTGCTGATTTGCCATCAGCAAAACAACCTTTAAGTTTGTTGTAATGGTAGGCTGTCCTATGTGCCAATGCTCCTTTTACGGATGAGCCAGGTATGAGGATTACCTTTTCCTTTTCGATAATACAGGCCCTGTCATCATTGTCCCATTGAATAACAGCTTCTCTGACAAAGGTCATATCTGAGCATTCGTTACCGAAGCCTGCTCCAAAGAACATAAAGTCAGTTGGTTGTAGGGTCAGCTCATAGCTGATGTAGTCAGTATTTGTATTTTCAGCAAGGGTATAGGGCTCAAATCCTCCCAGATTTTTTCTAATGAAGAAGACTTGCTGAGATAGAGCTTTAAATCTTCTGGAATGCTGAGGTTCAGTTTCCTGTGTAAGATGCTGACTATGGATATTTGTCCGAATCCGCTCCTACTTCCACTGCCAATACGGAAGCCGTTTGACTGGATTGTTGAGAGAATTTTATCCATTATCTCATTATCACCTTCCTCAGACTTCAGTTCCATTTCAAAACAGAAACGCATACCTTTAGGGACAATCTCCTCATCAAATTTACCGTTCTTCTCTGCTACTCCTTGATGATTGATGCGTACGTGTTGGCGGATGGGCAGTTGATAGCATAGCTGTTTGACAGCATCTTCTTTATTACTCAGACCGTCAATAGGTTTCCCATCCTCTGAGAGTATTTTTGCTTCTGACAGGATGAGCTGAGAGCCATAGCTCTCTTCTTTTGTCTGAAATCCCATCCATTTTCTTTGTTCTTCTTCTGGAAGTGAATGGCGAATGAGTCCAGCTAAGGTCGTTGCCGGAATATATGGGAGTTCATTTACATCCTTAGCAACAACAGAGTCGGTCTTTATATTCTTGTTTCACTGCCAATGACAAGCGGTGAGAGTGCTTCTAAGGTTATTCTTGACAGCAGTCTGCATTTATATGTATTCTTTCCATTTCTATTCCTATTTATGATTTACATATCTTAGCCATTTCTGAAGCCGAGTTGATGACGGCTCTTGTAGGTGTCCTTTGAACTGTGGATTTTTAGGAACTCTTCGAGTACTTTCGACGTCCACATTCATTCCATTTTTCACAGCAAGCACCGTGGACAATATAGCCTTGTTTCTTTTCCGGCTCCTTCTGTTTATCGCACTCGATAACCTTCTTTTTGTTCCTTTTTCAGGATTTTCCTGTTCTTCGCATCCACTAACCTTCTTTAGTTTCTCTCATCATTATATGCACATTGCAAGAGCTCGGATACTTCCCACTGTGAAGCAAATAAGTCCTGTGAGAAAAGCGTCTTGTTTTGTTCAACAAAGTTGTTTACTTCTTTAATTATTATGCTCTGATCTTCAGCGTCTTTCTTCTTCTTTTTCAGGAATCGGAGCAGACTACTGTTCACCTCTGTTGCTTGGCTGTTAGAAATAGTTTCCTTTTGTTTGCTGAATTCGAAAAGCGAAAGTCCATTCTCATCTCCTTGCAGGAAAATAGGGTTGTAAATGATGTGTCCAAACCCTTCATTCTTGTAATAACCTACAGTCTTCTCAGGAGGAACACCAGCACTTGTCCTGACAAGGAAAACACTTCCCTTTTCTATGCCACAGCGATCGGTATCAAAGGCTTGTCGTTTATAGTTCCATGGTGCATATTGGAATGTACGTATCTGTGACAGTGTCCAATCAATTTCAGCATCATCATCTTCTATGCCGAGATCACGTGTCGAAGGCTGGAAAGTATTGTTGCCATTCTCATCAAGGAAGATAAGGCGACTGTCTGCATAGACCGTCACATATTGTTTGCCATTGATTAGTACAGACTGTTGTGTTGTGGCAATTTCCTCAAATGGTGATTCTGTTATCTTAACCCAACCGTACTGTGCAGAACGTGAACGTCCAATATGATGATGACCACATAGTGCCTTGACGATAGCTTCTTTATATTGTTTAGCCTCATCCTCAAGCTCTACTGTGAAATACATAATGAGTCCTTTGCATAAAGCTTCACAGCGAACATCTGACTATCTTTAGCTCTTCTCATATCACTATCGTAGGCAGACTTGATGGCAAAGTCTTTGTTTACAACAACCTGAGTGGCGAGTTTGTTCTGGTCATATATGTAAAATCCTTCTCGGCATTGTTTCAGCTGTATTGCACGGATTTTGTCATTTTGCATTGTCAGATGATGAATATAACAACCTGTTTCCATACCTTCTAACTTGGGGTGGAAAATAGAAGCTGCGATACGTAACCCTCTTTTGCCTTCAGCTGATGGATGAGCATCACCAAAGCGGACGTGACCGCTATGGAAAATATCCCACGCATCATCGTCTGTTTTCTTATATAGTTGTGCTGCAACTATTCCCAGAAAATTGTTTCCAGGGATAAAGTCTAAACTTCTTCTTTTCCCTTCTGTTGCAGATGAGTCATTAAGAACGATGTCTGAAAGCAACTCGCATTTAAATTGTATTTTTTCCATAGCTTAACCTTCTTTTGTTATCTCACAGCGACCATATCCACGGTTGCGTCCTAATCCTAATCGTTTAATCCATTTGAAGCTCTGAAGCAAGATATCAATGTCTTGCTCGTTGACATTCATCACTCTGCCATATACGCAGCAAGGAATGGTTGTCTCAATCTTTCTGAGTGAATGGTCAACAGCTATCCCATCCGTACCGATAGCTGTTGAGGCAACAGACATATAAAGATGCTGTAGTCAGTTTGTTACTGATTATACTGTTCTGTTCTTCCTCACTAAGTGTTGCATTCGTAAATGAGACTTTATTTCTACATTTAAAGTCCGCAGCGTCTTTAATTTTACCGAAAAGTCTGTTGATACTTTCCTCCGGTATGTCTGTGAACTGTTTGAGCATCATTGCTGCCTCACGTAGCAATCCTTTTATGGTACGGCCAGGGACATAGGGTAGTCCGTTACGGTCTTTAATGACTAGCTCGTCGGTATCAGCTCCAGCTGCGAGTCCTGAACCGCAATGCCAGTTTGAAAAGAAAGTTATTTTTGTATTTGATATCGGTCATCGTTATTTCTCCTTGGTCTTTTGGTTTAAAATAGTGTGGTATGTCAGCACGTCATAGGCAGGGAAAGCCTGTACATTCTCAGTTCCTTTTCTACCATTTGTTAGTGCTTCAATTATAGAAATGGAGTCTTTATCCTCATTCAGGGTCTTGAGTCGTTTCAGCCTTTGGACAGCTTTCGCTTCGTCTTCGTGCATGAGTGTCAGCCACTGTCTGATACCTGTCTTTATTCCCTCGTTTTTGTCTTCACCAAGTTTTTGGCATAAAGAATAGAGTTTCTCTATCGTATAGTAGCTGTTTGGTTGCTCCCCTTCATTGAGATAATAAGGGCTGAAGCAGAAGGAACTACCTTCAGATGTCTTCAGTTCACGTTGTACGATGTCTTCATAGTTGTTTATGAATGAATCTTGAACTTTATGGAATATCAGGCTTGAGGTTGAGGTATGAGGTTCAGTTTTCTTTGCATATTTACAGAGCTGCTCTGCCAATGCATAACCGTAATAGAATGGATAGGGACGATTTTATGAAGGCTACACCAGCACAGGCTGTGAGTCGTTTCATACCAGCCTTTTCCGTGATAGGTCTCAGTTCCCCTTCGCTGCTGTGTTGTTCAAACTTTTTCATAAACTCTGTTACATATTCGATGGCGAGTTCTCCACGGATGATAATGGTCATATCATCACCTCCTAACACAATTGGGCGAATGGGGATGGTTTGTTCCCATCCATGTTCGGGGCTGACTTTCCTAAAAGCATCGTTGGCGGCAGCTATAGTAGCATTGTTCAACTCCTTGAGAATTGTTTGAAGTCTTCTATATTGTGTCCAATCTTCTGTACTACTTGGCCTAATCCATTTCCGTCAGCGTGTATGATGGCAATCCAGTCATTTTTACCAGTCATTTTTGACACATCAAAAGGAATAGAAGATGACTTTAAATCTACCTTTTCACCGAAGCTTTTTTGACATAACTTTACAACCTTGTTATGTTTTATTTTTGCATACGTGGATGCGTCATATTCTTTCCTCTCGTCCAGTTTTTGTTATGGGAAGACCTGTTTGTGGAGATCGGCTGATTCTGAGTCTGCCCGGACAGTGAGCTACTTTTACAAGGCTTGTTTCGTTGGCTTCTGTAGTTTTCTTTTCAATTCATTTACAGATATGACAAAGCTGGCCTGAGTTCACTGACCACCCAGTCCCACACCAACTTTGATGACCCTCACCATCCAGATCATAATATTTGAGATTTTTGATTTTGATGAAAACTCATGCCTATATAATAACCATTACAGATAGTTCAACTAGCTGGAAATGTCTTAACTGAGAAGAGAGGATCATCTTCTGCCTTCCACCACTGAAGTGAACAGATTCACTGGTGTCTCAACTGGGCCTGATACTGTCTCAGTTCACATTCACAATGATCCACTGCACCCTCAGGCTCCCCAGATATTACTGAGGACCATTCAACAGATCATCCAACTGTCTATTAAAATAAAGATAATATTTAATTAATAGAATTGATGATTTACAATTAATAAAACCATTAAATACTGAACAAGATAAACTAGTTTCATTTAATATTTATTATTTATAATAGAAGGATATATTTATTAATATCAAAGATATGACTGAAGATCAATACCTAGATAAAACCACAAAGGATAAAAAGGAGGAGGGCACCAAGAACCCCAGAGAGATTTAGAAGATCATAATGAAGATCTATTCTATTATAATATTTTAAATAAAGAAGATGATTGAATAATTTTTGTCTAAACTTGACTGTTTCATCCATCCAAGGCATGAGAGAGATAATTAAAGAAACATGGGGAAAAGTAGTAAGGAATATGATGAGGGTGATGAGTTGTAGATAGTTGGTATTTGCATTCTACCAGTGTGTAGCTTGCATGAGAATGTTACCTT
>BNJS01003163.1_pt1 | contig 42625 bp, 39 predicted proteins | sample 8540461 | NCBI WGS metagenome assembly BNJS01 (sample SAMD00202454, study PRJDB9452) | human saliva metagenome | isolation source: human saliva | place: Japan
CGGTAGTTTAGAACTACTTGAATTTGTCCCTACAAGTGGTAAAACCCCTCGTGACTTTGATTTGACTCCTGATCAAGAATTTCTCATCGCAGTTCATCAGGATTCTGACAATGCAACAGTCTTTAAGCGCAACCCAGAAACAGGTCGCCTGGCAGAATTGTCTAATGACTTCCATGTGCCAGAGGCAGTTTGTATCAGTTTTGGTGACTAAGATACAATCATAACCACCCGTCTAATGGGTGGTTTGCTACAAGTCTAGCAGCCCAAATTACTAGCCAGCGCCTAAAGACGCTGGCTTTCACTTTGTTCAAACCCTATTGCTCTTGACTCGTCACAAGCCTCTCAAAGAGGCATATGTACTACTTGCCACTATCCCTAAAGGGATTCTCATATTCTTTAACACTTAATTTATCTAATGCTATATCATGCTTTACTCGTTCTCAAATTTTCATACTGGTGAAGAAATCATCCACTGGATAATTTCTTTAATCTTGAATATATTTCTTAATTGTGGCTTCATTGAACTCTACTGTACTCACATAATAACCGTTCGCCCAGAAATGCCGATTCCCAAACTTGTCCTTTAGGTTGGCGTGTTTATCAAACATCATGAGTGCACTTTTGCCTTTTAAATCCCCTATGAAACTTGAAACACTTATCCTCGGTGGAATACTTACTAACATATGTACATGATCATGCATCAAGTGTCCTTCGATAATCTCAACACCTTTATAACTACATAATCGGTGGAATATTTCTCCCAAACTACTTCGAGATTGATTATAAATGATTTTTCGTCTATACTTAGGGGTGAACACAATGTGATATTTACACATCCACTTTGTGTGTGATAAACTATGTGCCTTTTGTGCCATATTTTTCTCCTTTCGCTTTACAATTGGCTTGAACACCTTTATTGTATCGCGTTTGGAGTTTTTTTGTATAACCTTCGACGCGCACCCGCATAGCGGGTGGTTTATTTGTCTCGCACCTAACGGAGCGAGACGGACTGAAAGTCACATAATATAACAAAAAGAGAGGTTTAAACCTCTCTTTTTGGGATTCTACTTAATTCTAAATGTACTACCTTTTAGAATATCCGTAAGTTAGATAGTCTAAGATAACCTTGATTCATTCTATGAAAAGTAGAACACTTAAGCTTCATCTTCTTTCTTGCGTTTGACAACCAAACCAAGTCCTGCTAGACCAAGAGTAGCACCTAGAGCAGCAACTCCTGCAGTAGATTTCTCACCAGTATTTGGCAACTCGCGACCCTTAGGTTTTTCAGGTGTTGGTGGTGTCACTGGAGTTGGTGGTATTGGTGGTGTTGGTGGTGTTACCTTGTTATTAAACTCGGTATCTTCTGGCAACTGAGTAGTAGCCACTAACACTTTACCATCTTTCTTCACTACGATACCCACAGTAGCAACCATCTTATCGTATACAACGCTAGAGTCTGTGCCACGGATTTCTTCTACATGGTAGAGATGAGTTCCTTCTTCACCACGTTTGAATTCAAGTGCTGAGAATTGGATCTTACCAGCCGCATCATTGGTTACGGTTTCGATCACATTTCCTTTTTCGTCCTTAAGAACGAAGCTGAATTCACCAGCCTTCAATTCACGGCCTTCAAGTCTCTTAGTAAAGTTGAACTCTACTGAGATTGGAACGTTGACGACACGTTTTTCAGTTGGTTTGTTTGGCTTGTTCACTGACTTGCTAGTCGGATCGTATTGGTGAACAATTTGAGAAGCTGTATTTTCAATATCTACACCTTCTTTAGCAGTTCTCTTGATACGTGCTGGAATATCAAACTTGTAGTAACGTCCAAAGGCTAATTTAGCAGTGTCGATTACTTGAGTATTTTCTGCATCTCCAAGAGACTTAGTCAAGTCAGCCTTAGATGTAGCAGTAATGACACCATCCACAATTGAGATATCAAACTTAGCTGTTACATCTTCACCAGTTACTGAATCATAAGCCTTAATTTCAGATACGTTAACATCCAAGTTTTCGCTATCATATTTATCTGTAATACCAACAGATTGAATATTGTGAGCTTCAGTGAATTTAGTTGTATCTAACCATACTTGGTAAACAACCTTATCACCCTTATGGAGTGTTTGAGTATTGATATTTTGCTTTTCATTATTATCAACTTTGTCCACATATGGATCTTTGTTGGTATCAGCTACTTTATCAGTCAACTCTTTATCATCATCAAGGAGTTTATTTCCAGTGATATCAAATTTCTCTTCATTAAGAATATATTTCTCTGGATTGAACTCAGGAGTTTCTGGTGGAGTTACCTTGTTGTTGAATTCTTTATCCGCAATGTCGCCAACAGTTGCTACAAGAACTTTAGCTGTTCCATCGTGAGAAACAGTGACTGTTACATTCGCTTTCATGGTATCGTATGTAACGGTTGCGTCGCTTCCTTTAACTTCTTCTACTGTGTAGTTGTGAACGCCAGCTTGTTCTTTCTTGAATTCGATAGCTGAGAACTTAACGTTTCCAGATGCATCGTTACTTACAGTCTCAACAACTTTACCTGTTGAATCTTTAAGGACGAAGCTGAATTCGTTAGCTTTAAGCTCACGGCCTTCCAAGCGTTTAGTGAAGTTGAACTCTACTTGTACTGGTACGCTGTTGACACGTTTTTGAGTAGGTTTATTTGGAGTTTCAACTTTCTTAGTAGTTGGGTTGTAGTAGTTAACGACTTGAGCCGCAGTATTTTCGATATCTACACCAGCTTTAACTGTTTGTTTAACTGTTGTTGGAATATCAAATTTGTAGTAACGTCCAAAGGCAAATTTAGTTGTGTCGATCACTTGAGTGTTTTTCTGCGTCGCCAAGTGACTTCGTGAAGCCAGCTTTAAGGGTTGCAGTAATCACACCGTTGTTCACAGCGATCTCAAATTTATCTGTTACTTCTAAACCTGTTACTGAATCGTAAGCTTTGATCTTAGTAGCGTCAAGATCCAACTTAGTTTCATCGTAGTCATCTGAGATTCCTACTGATTGAATGTTTTTCTTTGTTAGTTTCAGAGAATTTAGTTGTATCCAACCATACTTGGTAAAACCAACTTGTCGCCACGTTTAACAGTCTTCGTATTGATGTTTTTGAGCTTCGTTGTTGTTAGCTTGATCTACATATGGATTTGTATTTGTTTCTCCATATTTATCAGTCAACTCTTTATCATCATCAAGGAGCTTGTCGCCTTTGATATCGAATTTCTCTTCAGAAACAACGTATTTCTCTGGTTGGAACTTAGGTTCAGTTGGTGGTGTTACACGGTTGTTAAATTCTTTATCCGCAATTTCGCCGACAGTTGCCACAAGAACTTTAGCTGTTCCATCGTGAGAAACAGTGACTGTTACATTCGCTTTCATGGTATCGTATGTAACGGTTGCGTCGCTTCCTTTAACTTCTTCTACTGTGTAGTTGTGAACGCCAGCTTGTTCTTTCTTGAATTCGATAGCTGAGAACTTAACGTTTCCAGATGCATCGTTACTTACAGTCTCAACAACTTTACCTGTTGAATCTTTAAGGACGAAGCTGAATTCGTTAGCTTTAAGCTCACGGCCTTCCAAGCGTTTAGTGAAGTTGAACTCTACTTGTACTGGTACGCTGTTGACACGTTTTTGAGTAGGTTTATTTGGAGTTTCAACTTTCTTAGTAGTTGGGTTGTAGTAGTTAACGACTTGAGCCGCAGTATTTTCGATATCTACACCAGCTTTAACTGTTTGTTTAACTGTTGTTGGAATATCAAATTTGTAGTAACGTCCAAAGGCAAATTTAGTTGTGTCGATCACTTGAGTGTTTTCTGCGTCGCCAAGTGACTTCGTGAAGCCAGCTTTAAGGGTTGCAGTAATCACACCGTTGTTCACAGCGATCTCAAATTTATCTGTTACTTCTAAACCTGTTACTGAATCGTAAGCTTTGATCTTAGTAGCGTCAAGATCCAACTTAGTTTCATCGTAGTCATCTGAGATTCCTACTGATTGAATGTTTTCTTTGTTAGTTTCAGAGAATTTAGTTGTATCCAACCATACTTGGTAAACCAACTTGTCGCCACGTTTAACAGTCTTCGTATTGATGTTTTTGAGCTTCGTTGTTGTTAGCTTGATCTACATATGGATTTGTATTTGTTTCTCCATATTTATCAGTCAACTCTTTATCATCATCAAAGGAGCTTGTCGCCTTTGATATCGAATTTCTCTTCAGAAACAACGTATTTCTCTGGTTGGAACTTAGGTTCAGTTGGTGGTGTTACACGGTTGTTAAATTCTTTATCCGCAATTTCGCCGACAGTTGCCACAAGAACTTTAGCTGTTCCATCGTGAGAAACAGTGACTGTTACATTCGCTTTCATGGTATCGTATGTAACGGTTGCGTCGCTTCCTTTAACTTCTTCTACTGTGTAGTTGTGAACGCCAGCTTGTTCTTTCTTGAATTCGATAGCTGAGAACTTAACGTTTCCAGATGCATCGTTACTTACAGTCTCAACAACTTTACCTGTTGAATCTTTTAAGGACGAAGCTGAATTCGTTAGCTTTAAGCTCACGGCCTTCCAAGCGTTTAGTGAAGTTGAACTCTACTTGTACTGGTACGCTGTTGACACGTTTTTGAGTAGGTTTATTTGGAGTTTCAACTTTCTTAGTAGTTGGGTTGTAGTAGTTAACGACTTGAGCCGCAGTATTTTCGATATCTACACCAGCTTTAACTGTTTGTTTAACTGTTGTTGGAATATCAAATTTGTAGTAACGTCCAAAGGCAAATTTAGTTGTGTCGATCACTTGAGTGTTTTTCTGCGTCGCCAAGTGACTTCGTGAAGCCAGCTTTAAGGGTTGCAGTAATCACACCGTTGTTCACAGCGATCTCAAATTTATCTGTTACTTCTAAACCTGTTACTGAATCGTAAGCTTTGATCTTAGTAGCGTCAAGATCCAACTTAGTTTCATCGTAGTCATCTGAGATTCCTACTGATTGAATGTTTTCTTTGTTAGTTTCAGAGAATTTAGTTGTATCCAACCATACTTGGTAAACCAACTTGTCGCCACGTTTAACAGTCTTCGTATTGATGTTTTGAGCTTCGTTGTTGTTAGCTTGATCTACATATGGATTTGTATTTGTTTCTCCATATTTATCAGTCAACTCTTTATCATCATCAAAGGAGCTTGTCGCCTTTGATATCGAATTTCTCTTCAGAAACAACGTATTTCTCTGGTTGGAACTTAGGTTCAGTTGGTGGTGTTACACGGTTGTTAAATTCTTTATCCGCAATTTCGCCGACAGTTGCCACAAGAACTTTAGCTGTTCCATCGTGAGAAACAGTGACTGTTACATTCGCTTTCATGGTATCGTATGTAACGGTTGCGTCGCTTCCTTTAACTTCTTCTACTGTGTAGTTGTGAACGCCAGCTTGTTCTTTCTTGAATTCGATAGCTGAGAACTTAACGTTTCCAGATGCATCGTTACTTACAGTCTCAACAACTTTACCTGTTGAATCTTTAAGGACGAAGCTGAATTCGTTAGCTTTTAAGCTCACGGCCTTCCAAGCGTTTAGTGAAGTTGAACTCTACTTGTACTGGTACGCTGTTGACACGTTTTTGAGTAGGTTTATTTGGAGTTTCAACTTTCTTAGTAGTTGGGTTGTAGTAGTTAACGACTTGAGCCGCAGTATTTTCGATATCTACACCAGCTTTAACTGTTTGTTTAACTGTTGTTGGAATATCAAATTTGTAGTAACGTCCAAAGGCAAATTTAGTTGTGTCGATCACTTGAGTGTTTTCTGCGTCGCCAAGTGACTTCGTGAAGCCAGCTTTAAGGGTTGCAGTAATCACACCGTTGTTCACAGCGATCTCAAATTTATCTGTTACTTCTAAACCTGTTACTGAATCGTAAGCTTTGATCTTAGTAGCGTCAAGATCCAACTTAGTTTCATCGTAGTCATCTGAGATTCCTACTGATTGAATGTTTTCTTTGTTAGTTTCAGAGAATTTAGTTGTATCCAACCATACTTGGTAAACCAACTTGTCGCCACGTTTAACAGTCTTCGTATTGATGTTTTTGAGCTTCGTTGTTGTTAGCTTGATCTACATATGGATTTGTATTTGTTTCTCCATATTTATCAGTCAACTCTTTATCATCATCAAGGAGCTTGTCGCCTTTGATATCGAATTTCTCTTCAGAAACAACGTATTTCTCTGGTTGGAACTTAGGTTCAGTTGGTGGTGTTACACGGTTGTTAAATTCTTTATCCGCAATTTCGCCGACAGTTGCCACAAGAACTTTAGCTGTTCCATCGTGAGAAACAGTGACTGTTACATTCGCTTTCATGGTATCGTATGTAACGGTTGCGTCGCTTCCTTTAACTTCTTCTACTGTGTAGTTGTGAACGCCAGCTTGTTCTTTCTTGAATTCGATAGCTGAGAACTTAACGTTTCCAGATGCATCGTTACTTACAGTCTCAACAACTTTACCTGTTGAATCTTTTAAGGACGAAGCTGAATTCGTTAGCTTTAAGCTCACGGCCTTCCAAGCGTTTAGTGAAGTTGAACTCTACTTGTACTGGTACGCTGTTGACACGTTTTTGAGTAGGTTTATTTGGAGTTTCAACTTTCTTAGTAGTTGGGTTGTAGTAGTTAACGACTTGAGCCGCAGTATTTTCGATATCTACACCAGCTTTAACTGTTTGTTTAACTGTTGTTGGAATATCAAATTTGTAGTAACGTCCAAAGGCAAATTTAGTTGTGTCGATCACTTGAGTGTTTTCTGCGTCGCCAAGTGACTTCGTGAAGCCAGCTTTAAGGGTTGCAGTAATCACACCGTTGTTCACAGCGATCTCAAATTTATCTGTTACTTCTAAACCTGTTACTGAATCGTAAGCTTTGATCTTAGTAGCGTCAAGATCCAACTTAGTTTCATCGTAGTCATCTGAGATTCCTACTGATTGAATGTTTTTCTTTGTTAGTTTCAGAGAATTTAGTTGTATCCAACCATACTTGGTAAAACCAACTTGTCGCCACGTTTAACAGTCTTCGTATTGATGTTTTTGAGCTTCGTTGTTGTTAGCTTGATCTACATATGGATTTGTATTTGTTTCTCCATATTTATCAGTCAACTCTTTATCATCATCAAGGAGCTTGTCGCCTTTGATATCGAATTTCTCTTCAGAAACAACGTATTTCTCTGGTTGGAACTTAGGTTCAGTTGGTGGTGTTACACGGTTGTTAAATTCTTTATCCGCAATTTCGCCGACAGTTGCCACAAGAACTTTAGCTGTTCCATCGTGAGAAACAGTGACTGTTACATTCGCTTTCATGGTATCGTATGTAACGGTTGCGTCGCTTCCTTTAACTTCTTCTACTGTGTAGTTGTGAACGCCAGCTTGTTCTTTCTTGAATTCGATAGCTGAGAACTTAACGTTTCCAGATGCATCGTTACTTACAGTCTCAACAACTTTACCTGTTGAATCTTTAAGGACGAAGCTGAATTCGTTAGCTTTAAGCTCACGGCCTTCCAAGCGTTTAGTGAAGTTGAACTCTACTTGTACTGGTACGCTGTTGACACGTTTTTTTGAGTAGGTTTATTTGGAGTTTCAACTTTCTTAGTAGTTGGGTTGTAGTAGTTAACGACTTGAGCCGCAGTATTTTTCGATATCTACACCAGCTTTAACTGTTTGTTTAACTGTTGTTGGAATATCAAATTTGTAGTAACGTCCAAAAGGCAAATTTAGTTGTGTCGATCACTTGAGTGTTTTTCTGCGTCGCCAAGTGACTTCGTGAAGCCAGCTTTAAGGGTTGCAGTAATCACACCGTTGTTCACAGCGATCTCAAATTTATCTGTTACTTCTAAACCTGTTACTGAATCGTAAGCTTTTGATCTTAGTAGCGTCAAGATCCAACTTAGTTTCATCGTAGTCATCTGAGATTCCTACTGATTGAATGTTTTTCTTTGTTAGTTTCAGAGAATTTAGTTGTATCCAACCATACTTGGTAAAACCAACTTGTCGCCACGTTTAACAGTCTTCGTATTGATGTTTTTGAGCTTCGTTGTTGTTAGCTTGATCTACATATGGATTTGTATTTGTTTCTCCATATTTATCAGTCAACTCTTTATCATCATCAAGGAGCTTGTCGCCTTTGATATCGAATTTCTCTTCAGAAACAACGTATTTCTCTGGTTGGAACTTAGGTTCAGTTGGTGGTGTTACACGGTTGTTAAATTCTTTATCCGCAATTTCGCCGACAGTTGCCACAAGAACTTTAGCTGTTCCATCGTGAGAAACAGTGACTGTTACATTCGCTTTCATGGTATCGTATGTAACGGTTGCGTCGCTTCCTTTAACTTCTTCTACTGTGTAGTTGTGAACGCCAGCTTGTTCTTTCTTGAATTCGATAGCTGAGAACTTAACGTTTCCAGATGCATCGTTACTTACAGTCTCAACAACTTTACCTGTTGAATCTTTAAGGACGAAGCTGAATTCGTTAGCTTTAAGCTCACGGCCTTCCAAGCGTTTAGTGAAGTTGAACTCTACTTGTACTGGTACGCTGTTGACACGTTTTTGAGTAGGTTTATTTGGAGTTTCAACTTTCTTAGTAGTTGGGTTGTAGTAGTTAACGACTTGAGCCGCAGTATTTTCGATATCTACACCAGCTTTAACTGTTTGTTTAACTGTTGTTGGAATATCAAATTTGTAGTAACGTCCAAAGGCAAATTTAGTTGTGTCGATCACTTGAGTGTTTTCTGCGTCGCCAAGTGACTTCGTGAAGCCAGCTTTAAGGGTTGCAGTAATCACACCGTTGTTCACAGCGATCTCAAATTTATCTGTTACTTCTAAACCTGTTACTGAATCGTAAGCTTTGATCTTAGTAGCGTCAAGATCCAACTTAGTTTCATCGTAGTCATCTGAGATTCCTACTGATTGAATGTTTTCTTTGTTAGTTTCAGAGAATTTAGTTGTATCCAACCATACTTGGTAAACCAACTTGTCGCCACGTTTAACAGTCTTCGTATTGATGTTTTTGAGCTTCGTTGTTGTTAGCTTGATCTACATATGGATTTGTATTTGTTTCTCCATATTTATCAGTCAACTCTTTATCATCATCAAGGAGCTTGTCGCCTTTGATATCGAATTTCTCTTCAGAAACAACGTATTTCTCTGGTTGGAACTTAGGTTCAGTTGGTGGTGTTACACGGTTGTTAAATTCTTTATCCGCAATTTCGCCGACAGTTGCCACAAGAACTTTAGCTGTTCCATCGTGAGAAACAGTGACTGTTACATTCGCTTTCATGGTATCGTATGTAACGGTTGCGTCGCTTCCTTTAACTTCTTCTACTGTGTAGTTGTGAACGCCAGCTTGTTCTTTCTTGAATTCGATAGCTGAGAACTTAACGTTTCCAGATGCATCGTTACTTACAGTCTCAACAACTTTACCTGTTGAATCTTTAAGGACGAAGCTGAATTCGTTAGCTTTAAGCTCACGGCCTTCCAAGCGTTTAGTGAAGTTGAACTCTACTTGTACTGGTACGCTGTTGACACGTTTTTTTGAGTAGGTTTATTTGGGTTTTCAACTTTCTTAGTAGTTGGGTTGTAGTAGTTAACGACTTGAGCCGCAGTATTTTCGATATCTACACCAGCTTTAACTGTTTGTTTAACTGTTGTTGGAATATCAAATTTGTAGTAACGTCCAAAGGCAAATTTAGTTGTGTCGATCACTTGAGTGTTTTCTGCGTCGCCAAGTGACTTCGTGAAGCCAGCTTTAAGGGTTGCAGTAATCACACCGTTGTTCACAGCGATCTCAAATTTATCTGTTACTTCTAAACCTGTTACTGAATCGTAAGCTTTGATCTTAGTAGCGTCAAGATCCAACTTAGTTTCATCGTAGTCATCTGAGATTCCTACTGATTGAATGTTTTCTTTGTTAGTTTCAGAGAATTTAGTTGTATCCAACCATACTTGGTAAACCAACTTGTCGCCACGTTTAACAGTCTTCGTATTGATGTTTTGAGCTTCGTTGTTGTTAGCTTGATCTACATATGGATTTGTATTTGTTTCTCCATATTTATCAGTCAACTCTTTATCATCATCAAGGAGCTTGTCGCCTTTGATATCGAATTTCTCTTCAGAAACAACGTATTTCTCTGGTTGGAACTTAGGTTCAGTTGGTGGTGTTACACGGTTGTTAAATTCTTTATCCGCAATTTCGCCGACAGTTGCCACAAGAACTTTAGCTGTTCCATCGTGAGAAACAGTGACTGTTACATTCGCTTTCATGGTATCGTATGTAACGGTTGCGTCGCTTCCTTTAACTTCTTCTACTGTGTAGTTGTGAACGCCAGCTTGTTCTTTCTTGAATTCGATAGCTGAGAACTTAACGTTTCCAGATGCATCGTTACTTACAGTCTCAACAACTTTACCTGTTGAATCTTTAAGGACGAAGCTGAATTCGTTAGCTTTAAGCTCACGGCCTTCCAAGCGTTTAGTGAAGTTGAACTCTACTTGTACTGGTACGCTGTTGACACGTTTTTTTGAGTAGGTTTATTTGGAGTTTCAACTTTCTTAGTAGTTGGGTTGTAGTAGTTAACGACTTGAGCCGCAGTATTTTCGATATCTACACCAGCTTTAACTGTTTGTTTAACTGTTGTTGGAATATCAAATTTGTAGTAACGTCCAAAGGCAAATTTAGTTGTGTCGATCACTTGAGTGTTTTCTGCGTCGCCAAGTGACTTCGTGAAGCCAGCTTTAAGGGTTGCAGTAATCACACCGTTGTTCACAGCGATCTCAAATTTATCTGTTACTTCTAAACCTGTTACTGAATCGTAAGCTTTGATCTTAGTAGCGTCAAGATCCAACTTAGTTTCATCGTAGTCATCTGAGATTCCTACTGATTGAATGTTTTCTTTGTTAGTTTCAGAGAATTTAGTTGTATCCAACCATACTTGGTAAACCAACTTGTCGCCACGTTTAACAGTCTTCGTATTGATGTTTTTGAGCTTCGTTGTTGTTAGCTTGATCTACATATGGATTTGTATTTGTTTCTCCATATTTATCAGTCAACTCTTTATCATCATCAAGGAGCTTGTCGCCTTTGATATCGAAATTTCTCTTCAGAAACAACGTATTTCTCTGGTTGGAACTTAGGTTCAGTTGGTGGTGTTACACGGTTGTTAAATTCTTTATCCGCAATTTCGCCGACAGTTGCCACAAGAACTTTAGCTGTTCCATCGTGAGAAACAGTGACTGTTACATTCGCTTTCATGGTATCGTATGTAACGGTTGCGTCGCTTCCTTTAACTTCTTCTACTGTGTAGTTGTGAACGCCAGCTTGTTCTTTCTTGAATTCGATAGCTGAGAACTTAACGTTTCCAGATGCATCGTTACTTACAGTCTCAACAACTTTACCTGTTGAATCTTTAAGGACGAAGCTGAATTCGTTAGCTTTAAGCTCACGGCCTTCCAAGCGTTTAGTGAAGTTGAACTCTACTTGTACTGGTACGCTGTTGACACGTTTTTTTGAGTAGGTTTATTTGGAGTTTTCAACTTTCTTAGTAGTTGGGTTGTAGTAGTTAACGACTTGAGCCGCAGTATTTTCGATATCTACACCAGCTTTAACTGTTTGTTTAACTGTTGTTGGAATATCAAATTTGTAGTAACGTCCAAAGGCAAATTTAGTTGTGTCGATCACTTGAGTGTTTTTCTGCGTCGCCAAGTGACTTCGTGAAGCCAGCTTTAAGGGTTGCAGTAATCACACCGTTGTTCACAGCGATCTCAAATTTATCTGTTACTTCTAAACCTGTTACTGAATCGTAAGCTTTGATCTTAGTAGCGTCAAGATCCAACTTAGTTTCATCGTAGTCATCTGAGATTCCTACTGATTGAATGTTTTCTTTGTTAGTTTCAGAGAATTTAGTTGTATCCAACCATACTTGGTAAACCAACTTGTCGCCACGTTTAACAGTCTTCGTATTGATGTTTTTGAGCTTCGTTGTTGTTAGCTTGATCTACATATGGATTTGTATTTGTTTCTCCATATTTATCAGTCAACTCTTTATCATCATCAAGGAGCTTGTCGCCTTTGATATCGAATTTCTCTTCAGAAACAACGTATTTCTCTGGTTGGAACTTAGGTTCAGTTGGTGGTGTTACACGGTTGTTAAATTCTTTATCCGCAATTTCGCCGACAGTTGCCACAAGAACTTTAGCTGTTCCATCGTGAGAAACAGTGACTGTTACATTCGCTTTCATGGTATCGTATGTAACGGTTGCGTCGCTTCCTTTAACTTCTTCTACTGTGTAGTTGTGAACGCCAGCTTGTTCTTTCTTGAATTCGATAGCTGAGAACTTAACGTTTCCAGATGCATCGTTACTTACAGTCTCAACAACTTTACCTGTTGAATCTTTAAGGACGAAGCTGAATTCGTTAGCTTTAAGCTCACGGCCTTCCAAGCGTTTAGTGAAGTTGAACTCTACTTGTACTGGTACGCTGTTGACACGTTTTTTTGAGTAGGTTTTATTTGGAGTTTTCAACTTTCTTAGTAGTTGGGTTGTAGTAGTTAACGACTTGAGCCGCAGTATTTTCGATATCTACACCAGCTTTAACTGTTTGTTTAACTGTTGTTGGAATATCAAATTTGTAGTAACGTCCAAAGGCAAATTTAGTTGTGTCGATCACTTGAGTGTTTTCTGCGTCGCCAAGTGACTTCGTGAAGCCAGCTTTAAGGGTTGCAGTAATCACACCGTTGTTCACAGCGATCTCAAATTTATCTGTTACTTCTAAACCTGTTACTGAATCGTAAGCTTTGATCTTAGTAGCGTCAAGATCCAACTTAGTTTCATCGTAGTCATCTGAGATTCCTACTGATTGAATGTTTTCTTTGTTAGTTTCAGAGAATTTAGTTGTATCCAACCATACTTGGTAAACCAACTTGTCGCCACGTTTAACAGTCTTCGTATTGATGTTTTGAGCTTCGTTGTTGTTAGCTTGATCTACATATGGATTTGTATTTGTTTCTCCATATTTATCAGTCAACTCTTTATCATCATCAAGGAGCTTGTCGCCTTTGATATCGAATTTCTCTTCAGAAACAACGTATTTCTCTGGTTGGAACTTAGGTTCAGTTGGTGGTGTTACACGGTTGTTAAATTCTTTATCCGCAATTTCGCCGACAGTTGCCACAAGAACTTTAGCTGTTCCATCGTGAGAAACAGTGACTGTTACATTCGCTTTCATGGTATCGTATGTAACGGTTGCGTCGCTTCCTTTAACTTCTTCTACTGTGTAGTTGTGAACGCCAGCTTGTTCTTTCTTGAATTCGATAGCTGAGAACTTAACGTTTCCAGATGCATCGTTACTTACAGTCTCAACAACTTTACCTGTTGAATCTTTAAGGACGAAGCTGAATTCGTTAGCTTTAAGCTCACGGCCTTCCAAGCGTTTAGTGAAGTTGAACTCTACTTGTACTGGTACGCTGTTGACACGTTTTTGAGTAGGTTTATTTGGTTTCACAACAGACTTACTTACTGGGTTGTAAACATGAACGATTTGGTTTGCTTTGTTTTCGATATCTACTCCACCTGGAACGTCAGCTTTAACTGTTGCTGGGAATATCAAATTTGTAGTAACGTCCAAATGCAAATTTAGTTGTGTCGATAACTTGAGTATTATCAGCATCTCCTAAAGATTTGTTTCATTGACGCTTTGGATGTAGCTGTAATTACACCATTTTCAACTTGATGTCAAATTTAGATGTTACATCAACTCCAGTATCACTGATCGTATGCTTTAATATCAGCAGCGTTTACAGTTAATTTTATCTGCATCATAGGTATCAGAATCACCTACAGATTGAATATTGTTTTTTTGTCAGTGAAGTTTCTTAGTATCCAACCATACTTGATAAACTAATTTTTCACCACGTTTAACAGTCTTAGTGTTGATGTTTTCTGCTTCGTTATTGTTCGTTAAGTCAGCATATGGGATTCGCATCAGTTTCTGTATATTTGTTTGTTAACTCTTTGTCATCATCTAACAGTTTTTTTCACCTGTTAGATCAACTTTTTCTCTTTATTAAGGACAAATTTCTCTGGTTGGAATACAGGTGTTTCTGGAGGAGTTATTTTGTTATTGAACTCTTTATCCGCTGTTCCATCAGTTGCTTTACCATTAGCGTCCACCCCACCAGCAGAAACTACGTTAGTTACTGTTGTTAATGTGTGACCATTTTTTTAGAAACTTCAACTGTAATTGTTGCTTTCATGGCGTCATAGGTCATTCCAAGCTCTTTTTAAAGCTGGGAATCACTTCTTCAACAGTATAAGTGTGAGTACCAACTTTAGAGTTATCGAAATGCTATTTCTTTAGAATGTTACAGTTCCATCTTTATTTGTTACTGTTTCAAGAGTTTGACCAGTTGAATCTTTAAGAACAAAGCTAAATTCGCCCTCTTTAAGTTCACGACCTGCTAATTTCTTAGTAAAGTCAAATCTTGCAACGACTGGAGCCACATGATAGTTGTTGAACTCTGTATCTGCAGGCATTGTAACATTAGCAGTCAAGATACCAGATGCAGCGTCTTTCGTTACATTAACTGTTACGACTGCATTCATTGAATCATAGTCAATGTTTGTGTCAGCACCAGCTACTTCACGTACAGTGTAAGTGTGTTCACCTACAGCGTTGTATTCAATCGCATCAAATGTGATAGATCCATCTGCTGCATTTTTCTTGGTTTGGATGACATTGCCATTTTCAAGCAATTCGAATGTGAAGGCATCCTTCGTAAGCTCTTTACCTTCAAGTTTCTTAGTGAACTTGAATTGAGCTTGTGTTGCAGCAGGTGTGAAGGTATTGTTGAATTCTGTATCTGCAGGAAGTGTGTGTGTTGCTTTAAGAACGTGACCTTCTTTAGTAACAGTGATGGTTACTTCAGCCTTCATCGTATCATATTGCATTCCTGCTTCAGAACCTTGAACTTCTTCTACAGTATACTTGTGAGTACCAACTTGTGTATTGTCAAAGGTCAAGTCGTCAAAGGCTACAAGACCTGCTTTAGTATTAGTTTTAGTTTGAAGAACAGTTCCTTTTGAATCTTTCAATTGGAAAGTGAACTCACCAGCTTTCAACTCACGACCTGCGAGAGCCTTACTGAAGTCAAACTTAGTCTTAACTGGTGCTACTGCAAAGTTGTTGAACTCTGTATCTGCAGGCATTGTAACATTAGCAGTCAAGATACCAGATGCAGCGTCTTTCGTTACATTAACTGTTACGACAGCGTTCATTGAATCATAGTCAATGTTTGTGTCAGCACCAGCTACTTCACGGACTGTGTAAGTATGCGTTCCTTCTTGAGCATAAGCGATTGCGTCAAACTGGATAGTTCCATCAGCCGCATTTTTCTTAGTTTGGATAACATTGCCATTTTCAAGCAATTCAAATGTGAAGGCATCTGCTTCCAGTGTTTTACCTTCAAGTCTCTTAGTGAACTTGAATTGAGCTTGTGTTGCAGCAGGTGTGAAGGTATTGTTGAACTCTGTATCTGCAGGAAGTGTGTTTGTTGCTTTAAGAACGTGACCTTCTTTAGTAACAGTGATGGTTACTTCAGCCTTCATCGTATCATATTGCATTCCTGCTTCAGAACCTTGAACTTCTTCTACAGTATACTTGTGAGTACCAACTTGTGTATTGTCAAAGGTCAAGTCGTCAAAGGCTACAAGACCTGCTTTAGTATTTGTCTTAGTTTGAAGAACAGTTCCTTTTGAATCTTTCAATTGGAAAGTGAACTCACCGGCTTTCAATTCACGACCTGCGAGAGCCTTGCTGAAGTCAAATTGAGCAGTTACTGGTGCCACAACATAGTTGTTGAATTCTGTATCTTCTGGCATGCTAACTTTTGCAGACAAGAGACCAGTTGCAGCATCCTTAGTAACAGTAACTGTTACCACAGCGTTCATTGAATCATAATCAATGTTTGTGTCAGCACCAGCTACTTCACGTACAGTGTATGTATGCCTACCTTCTTGAGTATAAGAGATTGCGTCAAATGTAATTGAGCCGTCTTGTGCATTCTTCTTAGTCTGGATAACATTACCATTTTCAAGCAATTCAAACGTAAAGGCATTTGCTACCAGTTCTTTTCCTTCAAGTCTCTTAGTGAACTTGAATTGAGCTTGTGTTGCAGTTGGGGTAAAGGTATTGTTAAACTCTTTGTCTTGTGGAAGTGACTTAGTTGCAGTCAATGCATGACCTGATTTGGTAACAGTAATCGTTACTGCAGCCTTCATGGTATCGTAGGTCATTCCAGCTTCTTTAGTTTCTGGGATAACTTCTTCTACAGTGTACTTATGATCTCCAACTTGAGTATTTGTAAATGTTAAAGCATCAAACTTAACTTTTCCATCAGCATCATTTTGCTTGGTTTGAAGAACAGTTCCTTCAGAATTTTTCAAGACAAAACTGAATTCGCCTGCTTTAAGTTTACGGCCTGCAAGAGCTTTGCTGAAGTCAAATTGAGCTGTTACTGGTGCCACAACATGGTTGTTAAAGACTTTATCATCTGCACCAGTTGCTTCACCACCAGTTGAAGTCATTTCAGTCTTAGCTGATAAAAGACCTGTAGTCGCATCTTTGGTTACAGTTACTTTAACTGCGATCGTCATTGCATCATAGTCTACATCGGCTTTATTGCCCTTCACTTCTTTTACAGTATAGTTGTAGACACCTACCTTGTCAAATGACAATTCACTGAAGTTAATCTTACCATTAGCCTTGTTAGTGACAGTTTCACTAACATTGTTGTCACCAGTCAAGGTAAAGCTGAAGTCTCCAGCATTCAAAGTACCATTTGAAAGGGATTTATCAAATTCAAGGTTTACTTTAACAGGAGCTGGTGTGAAGGTATTATTAAACTCTCTATCTGCAGGAAGTGTATTGGTTGCTTTAAGAACGTGACCTTCTTTAGTAACAGTGATCGTTACTTCAGCTTTCATTGGGTCATAAGTCATTCCTGCTTCAGAACCTTGAACTTCTTCTACAGTATACTTGTGAGTACCAACTTGTGTATTGTCAAAGGTCAAGTCGTCAAAGGCTACAAGACCTGCTTTAGTATTAGTTTTAGTTTGAAGAACAGTTCCTTTTGAATCTTTCAATTGGAAAGTGAACTCACCAGCTTTCAATTCACGACCTGCGAGAGCCTTGCTGAAGTCAAACTTAGTCTTAACAGGAGCTACAACATAGTTGTTGAAGATTTTATCATTTTCACTTGATTTGAATCCACCTTCAGCACTATATGTAGTCGTTGCTTGTAAATCACCTTTAGAATTCTCAGTTACAGTAACTGTCATTGTGACAGTCATTGCATCGTAGTCAACGTTTGTATCAGAACCTTTTGTTTCAGTGATTTTGTATTTATAAGTACCAGCTTTATTGAAGGTAAGCTTACTGAATGTAGCTTTACCAGACTTATTAGTAACTGTTTCTTCGTATCTATCAGGAGAACTTTTATCTTCTGTTAATTTGAAAGTAAATTCACCGTCTTTTAAGCTACGTCCTTCCAGTTGTTTTTCAACTTCTGGAGTAACTTGAACTGGATCTTGCTTAACGTAGTAGTAGATAGGCTGCTTATATGGTGTTAAGGTATTTAATAAGTCAACGTTTGTACCGATACCACCAACTCCACGTTCTAATTGTGCGTTAGCTGAACCGTGTCCAATCCCGTCTCCTAAGAATGGTACAAATACTGATTTATATGGCGTATATCCTGCAGCTTTTTGGAAATCGAATGTAACTTCTTTACCGTTAGGATAGTTTGTTTTGGCTCCAGTTTTTGGATCAGTTACTGTATGTGCAATAGTGTTAAGAGGTGTTTTTTTAACAACTAATTCTTGTGTATTATTTTCACCTGGTTTAATAGGTTTCGTTTCTGCAAGCAACATATAACCATCAGTACTTAATGAACCATCAGAACGCTTGCTTTGTTGTCTTGGATCTAATAAGTAAACACGAATAACTACTGAACCGTCTTCTCCAACAACTTCTTTGATACGTTTGATACCGTATCGGTCCGCATCCATGAATTTAGAACCGATAGTATAAGGACGATTTACAAAGCCTGATTGATCATTTGCATCAGCTCTTTGATACAATTTATATCCATCAAATTGACGCTCACCAGATGCTGTGAATCTTTGTCCTTCTTCAGCTTTAAGTGTATATCTAGCTAAGTCTACTTCATTACCATTTTCTTTATAATCTTGAACAGTTTTATCCGTTTTATTAGCGTTGAAAGTAGGGTTATTTTTATCAACTACTTTATAGTAAGTTGTTTTATTAATTGTTTCTGGTATTTTAGCGTTTGAATCAGTAATTGTACGGCCATTGTAAGCTGGTTCAACAACGTTTAGAACATCTGTTGTAGTACGAGCATTATAAACCGCATTATAAAGTGTTTGCTCTGCTGGCGTAAGTGTGTGTCCAGCAGCTACTAAGTCTGTGATACTCTTTCCAACCTCATACCCATTTTGAATAAATGGTTGAGTAGTTTTACCTTTTTCAGCAGTACCTGCTTTATAATCCACTTGGAAGGTTAATTGACTATTAGACGCAGCTGTGGTAGTAGTGAATTTTTGAACACCACTAGATGAAGTAATAGTTCTAGTTTCTAGTACATTACCAGTAGTTTTATCTAGTAATTCAACAGTTGTATCTGTAGATTCATCAAATCTCTTATAAGCACGAGCATAGTATTTTGTACCATAACGTTCATTGAATCTAGTTAAATCCCAGATAGCGTATGTATACCAATCTCCCTCTTTAGCAGAGTAACCAGCTGGTACCGTTTGAGAACGAACACTTGCACCATTTGAATCTGTCATATTAGGTGTAGCAACTTCACCATCCTTTAGGTAAGTAGTTACAGCAATTGGTTTAGAGTTATGGTCTCCAGATACAACTTCTTCAGTTGCAGCACGACGATTACGGCGACGACCACCATTTGTAGCTAATGCACCTGCATTTACTGTATTTTCAGCTGCCAAAGCTAGTGTTTCTGTATCAACGAGTGGTTTTGCTTCAACATTAGCTGCACTAGCATTTGTATCAAGGCTAGTTGCCTCAGCTACAGCTGAAAGTTCTGCTTTAGGCTCAGATTTTTCCTCTGATTTAGATTCAGTCTTTTCTTCTGCCTTAGGCTTAGCTACTACAACTTCTTCTGCTTTTGAAGATGCTGCTGGTTTAGAAGACTCTGGTTTTGCCTCAGGACTAACAGATGTTTTTTTCTCAATTTTTTCAGCTTTTGCTTCTTCTGATTTTACTTCTTCAGACTTAACTTCAGGTCTTGATGTTTCTGACTTAACTTCTGAAGTTTCAGTAACAACTGTATCCTCCACATTGGCGACTGGATCTTTCGACTGGTCTTTGTCGACGAGTTCAGTATTTTCTCCAGAATTTGACTGTGCAATAATCTCAGATGCTTTTACAGCACCACCATTAGCCATTAAAAAGCTAAGGGTGGTTCCTAAGAAAACTGATGCGACCCCAACTTTATATTTTCTTAAAGAAAATCGTTGTTGCTCTCTTCTTATCATGTGATAAGTTCTCCTTTTTTAACATTTTAACTAATAATATGTAAGAATATTAAGAATTTTTCTGAAAAGAAAACACTATCCTCCACACTACAGTAACTTTAAAAGTATACCATATTAGCCTTATTATATCAAGAATAATGAGGCCCATGAAACTACTTTTTAAAATGCATAATATACATTTTAGAGTAATATTTAGCCACAAAAAAATTTAAATTATTTTATTTAAATAATATTATTTATTTATCTTGGGTACTAAATACAGTAAAAACGTTTATTTTTTTATCATTATTTATAATAAATATAAAAATTCAACCTATAGATTTTAGTGAATCTTTATCACTATTTACATCTACAAGAAGAATTTTTTTATGTCAATTATTTATCTATTACTTTTTACAAACTTTTTAAAAATTCTAAAAAGATAATCTCTCAATACTTTTGAAAGAACCTGATAACCAGCAACACTTAGGTGTAGGCCATCGGTTGTGTAGGTAGGTTTTAATTGTCCAGCTTCATCTAAGAAGCTATCAAATACTGGAATATATTCAACCTGCATATAGGCTGAAGCTAAGTCTTGATAAGCTTGATTCCACGCCTTGATTTTCTCATTGGTGCGGATATAAACTGTCTGCTGATACTCTGTGCCTTCATTAACTGGTAAAATAGAAAGAAGCTTGATTTGGGTAAGCGAAAAATCACGCACAATTGACTGAATCACAGCTTCGAGATTATGCAAGGTCTGCTCCAACTCTACTTCCTTACCAATATCATTTGTCCCAATCAAAAGAACAATCTGATCAACAGCATCACCATAGAAATGGGCATCAAGATTATCAAGTAAAAGCCCTGTCTGGTAACCCCTGATGCCTCGATTGACCATGATCTTTGAAGGTCCTAGTAGCTCCTGCAAGGGATAATATTCGATGATAGAATCACCAATAAATGATATCTGGATCCAATAGGGAGATTTGATTGAGCTCACGATACTTGTTTTGGATTTTTTCTTGCTCTTTTAGGAGCCACGTTTCTAACAACTGAACTGCCATTTCATTCTCCTTTTTCTAGCCAGTCTTCCAAAACCTGATAAACTCCTGCCTGAATATTGGATGGAGCAAAGTTTGTCGCTACTGCTTTGGCCTTGTCGTCGGCATTTTCCATGGCATAGGAAATTCCAGCTAATTGAAGCATTTCTACATCATTTTCACTATCACCAAAAGCCATAATTTCCTCAGCTTTGATGTCCCAACGCTTGAGTAGCTCTTGCAAGCCCCAGGCTTTATGAATACCAGACTGAAGAATATCGATACAACCATAACCACTTGAAACAGCCTGAACGGAGCCATTAAAGAGCTGATTGATTTCCTCTAAAACTGAGTCAGAGCGCTCCTCACCGACTACCAAGCTCATTTTTAACACTCCACCAAAAAGATGAGACTCTAACTCTTCCACAAAATTCATCCGCTGATAAAAAAGTTCAATCATCTCTGGAGTCATAAAATTTTCAAGTTCTGTAAAGACAGTACCTTCTTTCACAAAACCACCATTCATACTGGTCACTACAAACTGTTCTTGGCATTCTCGGCCCTTGAAAAATTCTAAAGTCCGATTAACCATGTCATCATCCCAAGTTTGAGCCTGTAAAAGTTGATTTCCTTCAAAAATTCTCGCCCCATTAGCTACAATTAAAACTACTCGCTCTGTCAAATGCCCTAGTAATTGTTTCACACGATGAATCTCATTTCCAGTCGCAATGACAAATCGAATTCCCCTTTCTTCTAGCTGATCAAGAAGCTTCTCCAAACGAGGTAAATCTACTTGACCTTTGGGGTCCAATAAGGTTCCATCCATGTCTGTCGCAATTAATTTTATCGTCATCTCGTCTCCTCTAAGAAATACCACTACCACTTCAAGCCAACATGTTCATTCATTTCTTTGTAGGCTATGTCAATTCTTTCCTTGGTTTCCTCATCCAATTTTTCACGATGAGCCCCACCTTCTATAAAATCTTCCAAGATATAGGTCTGATAAAGAAAAAGTGGATAGCCGTCAGGTGAATAGGTGCCTTTTGGAGTACGGTTAACCCAAGTTGGATGAGCCTCTGCAGTCTCAATAGTGGTCTTGCCTGCTTTCTTCTTTATGGTTACGTCCATGAGGACCCCACGCTCCGTCCATTTGGCATTTTCCTCATCCTGCATAGTTTCAATCCGTTGATTCGATAGGAAATTGCCCATAGAGTAGATAATGAGTTTTTTATCTCCATCTTTTTCAACTGTTTCAGCTGGTTCAACAACGTGAGGATGCCCTCCAAAGATAAGGTCAGCTCCCCAGTCAATCATCTTGTGGTAGAGAATCTTTTGTTCTTCAGTTGGTTCTAATTGATACTCAATTCCCATTTGAGGCATGACAACGGTAATGTCAGCCTCTTTTTCAGCTCGCTCAATTTCAGCCTTCATCTTGTCTTCATTTAAGTCAGACAGGTAATTATTGTAATCCTCTTTAGAGATATATTCCTCGATACCATTAAAGCCATAAGAATAGGCAAGGAAAGCAATCTTAATCCCATTTACTTCCTTAATCACTAAAGGCGCCTTGTCACGCGCTTCATGGGTATATACTCCGATAGGAGTTATGCCTGCCTTTTCGATAGCATCCGCTGTAGAGATAACTCCTTCCAACTGAGAATCTAAGATGTGATTGTGGGCCAAGTCAAGCACCTGATAACCAGCATCCTTTATAGCATCCATAACCTCTCCTGGAGCATTAAATAAAGGGTAGCCAGCTAAATAATGGCTAGGACTTATCGTCCCCTCAAAGTCACCGATAACTAAATCTGCTTTCTCGAACCAAGGTTTGACATAGTCAAAATTTTCATGAAAATCATAGCTCCCATCCTCTTTTAGAGCTGTACGATAAATAGGAATATGATAAAGCAAATCTCCATGAGCCATTATACGAGCACTGGTTTCTTGCTCAGTTTCCTCACTCTTTTCCTGAGCATTGAATTTATGATGTACTACAGTCGAGTCACTACTGGTCAATGAAATCCCCTGAGCTCCTTCTACTAACAAGGTCGTGACCATGGAGAGAGCTACAAAAGCCAACAAAACTACAATAAAAGTTCTATTGCTCCACTGTTTATAGTTCCTAAAAAATCGAACAGATGTTCTGATAACTTGAAAGTTCGAGCCATTTTTTCTACTTCTACTACGTTTTTCCATATTTTTTCTCCCTGCTTTTTGATGCAAGTCTCCTTAATTTATTATACCATAGACAAGATAGTATTTCATCTGGAGAATGCATCCTGATAGAACTAATGTGCTTTCATTCTAGGATATTTTGTGTTATCATGTAAAGTAAGAAAAGGAGAGAGAACATGTCTGCTATAGAAAGAATTACCAAAGCTGCTCATTTAATTGATATGAAAGATATTATCCGCGAAGGAAACCCAACTCTTCGTGCCGTTGCTGAAGAAGTCAGCTTCCCCTTGAGTGATCAAGATATCATTCTCGGAGAAAAAATGATGCAATTTTTAAAACACTCACAAGACCCTGTTATGGCTGAAAAATTAGGTCTACGTGGTGGAGTTGGTCTTGCAGCACCACAACTCGATATCTCAAAACGCATCATTGCTGTTTTAGTTCCTAATATCACCGAGGAAGGGGAAACTCCACAAGAAGCCTATGATTTACAGGCTGTCATGTACAATCCGAAAATTGTATCCCACTCAGTCCAAGACGCTGCTCTAGGCGAGGGAGAGGGTTGCTTGTCTGTCGACCGTGCCGTTCCAGGCTATGTTATCCGCCATGCTCGAGTAACTGTGGACTATTTTGATAAAGATGGAGAAAAGCACCGCATCAAACTCAAGGGCTATAACTCAATCGTCGTTCAACACGAAATTGACCACTTAAATGGCGTCATGTTCTACGATCGTATCAATGAAAAAGATCCTTTGAAATCAAAGAAGGACTCCTCATCCTAGAATAAACTAGCAACTACTGAGTCAACATGTATTCTAAAAATGATAGCAGTTTTCCTCAGTCCTATAACTTTAAAATTAGAATTATGAAAACAAACGATATTGTCTATGGCGTTCACGCCGTTACCGAAGCCCTCTTAGCCAATACTGGCAACAAGCTCTATGTTCAAGAAGACTTAAGAGGAAAAAATGTTGAAAAGGTCAAAGAACTAGCTACTGAAAAGAAAGTATCCATTTCTTGGACTTCTAAAAAATCACTTTCTGAGATGACTGAAGGAGCTGTTCACCAAGGTTTTGTCTTGCGCGTTTCAGAATTCGCCTACACTGAACTGGAGCAGATTCTTGCCAAGACCCGTCAAGAGGAAAATCCACTACTATTGATCCTCGATGGACTAACTGACCCTCACAACCTCGGCTCTATTCTAAGAACAGCTGATGCAACCAATGTTTCGGGTGTCATTATTCCTAAACACCGAGCCGTCGGCGTTACTCCTGTCGTTGCTAAAACAGCAACAGGTGCCATTGAGCATGTTCCTATCGCTCGCGTGACCAACCTCAGTCAAACCTTGGACAAACTTAAAGAAGAGGGCTTTTGGACTTTTGGAACCGATATGAACGGAACTCCTTGCCATAAATGGAACACAAGTGGTAAAGTCGCCCTCATTATCGGAAATGAAGGAAAAGGTATCTCAAGTAACATCAAAAAGCAAGTGGACGAGATGATCACTATTCCTATGAATGGACACGTACAAAGTCTCAATGCCAGTGTTGCTGCTGCTATCCTCATGTACGAAGTCTTCCGAAATCGACTCTAATAAAAAGTGAGGTTGGGACAAAAGATCCCGACCTCACTTTTTATTAGCAATCAAACTTTGACGCGGTTGCTGATTGAACTTTTTGTTCGTCTTTTAGACTCCAAAAAGCTCCTAATCATCCTCGCGGGGCTGGAACTACGAAATCGAGACTTTGTCTATCGATTTCTGTCCCACCGCCTTTTTAATAATGCTCAGTAATAAATTTATAGGCTTCTTGGCCTGCAATGGCGCCATCTCCAACTGCTGTTGTAACTTGACGAAGGTCCTTTTGACGAACATCCCCAACTGCAAAGACTCCTACAAGACTTGTCTTCATGTGGTCATCTGTCAAAATCCAACCTGACTCATCTTGGATTTGTAAATCTTTTGTAAAATCGCTAACTGGGTCTAAACCAACGTAGATAAAGACTCCACCAAAGGCATGTTCAGTCACTCGATTTGTTTTAACATTTTCAATGACAACTGACTCCACACGGTTTTCACCTTTGATTTCTTTGACGACAGAATCCCAAATAAATTTGATTTTATCATTGGCAAAGGCGCGGTCTTGCAAGACTTTTTGAGCACGAAGCTCATCACGACGGTGAACGATGGTTACAGTTTTGGCAAACTGTGTTAAGAAGATTGCTTCCTCAACTGCTGAGTCACCTCCACCTACGACCAATAAATCTTGGTCACGGAAAAAGGCTCCGTCACAAACCGCACAGTAGGAAACTCCACGACTATTCAGTTCTTCTTCTCCTGGAACTCCTAAGAGGCGATGTTTTGAACCAGTCGCTACGATAACTGTGCGAGTTTCAAATTCTTCATCGTCTGTGATTACTTTCTTCACATCACCATGGTCCTCAATATTTTCTACAAAGCCATAGAGATGTTCAACACCTAGATTTTCAAGAGGTTCAAACATCTTTTCAGCCAACTCAGGACCACTAATATTAGCATAACCTGGGTAGTTTTCAATATCAGAAGTGTTATTCATCTGACCGCCTGGAAGGCCTCCTTCAATCAAAGCTACTTTGAGATTGCTGCGAGCTGCATACAAGGCTGCAGTCATCCCTGCAGGACCTGCACCGATAATAATCGTATCGTACATTCTATTTCCTTCTTTCTTGTTGTAACTATTCTTATTCTAACGGATAAAATCCTATTTGACAACTATTATGCCTTGAGAACCAACAAGATGCTCATGGTTGCAAAAGACAATACTGGAATTGTTAAGACTCCAATCATAATCATATCATAGAGGTGGGCTTGGCGGGCCTTAGCTGTTTATCGACACCTGAAAGGGCTCTTAAACCAATCCAAATCCCTAAGACAACCAAGACTAGTAGCATGGTTAAAACTAAACTCTGGAAGTACAAGGAAAATATTTGAAGTAGCATGCTCTCTCTCATTTCTAACATTTTTAAAGAGCAAACCCAGTTAGCTTAGCCAACTGAGTTTTTCTTATCTTCTATTATATCAAATATAGTTCCGTTTGTAACTAGCAAAGAACTCTTTTGTTCGATCTTCTTTTGGGTGGTTGATAATCTCATCAGGAGTTCCAGTCTCGATAATTTTTCCTTTATCCAAGAATAAAACCTTATCCGCAACTTGAGCAACAAATGACATATCGTGACTAACCAAAATCATGGTTTGACCAGACTTAGCAGCATCTGCGATAGATTTTTCCACTTCACCGACCAACTCTGGGTCAAGGGCTGAAGTTGGTTCATCCAAAGTAAGACGTCTGGTTTCATGGCTAGAGCACGCGCTATAGCTACCCGTTGTTTTTGTCCCCCTGACAAGTGACGCGGATAATGCTGTTCACGATCTGAAAGCCCAACCTTAGCTAGCTCTTCCTTAGCAATTTCAGTCGCTTCTTCGTCCGATAGTTTTTTAACGACCACCAAGCCTTCTTTAACATTGTCTAGCGCTGTTCTACGCTCAAATAAATTAAACTGTTGGAAAACCATCGATAGTTTGCGACGAAGAGTTAGAATTTCTTCTTGCGTAATTTGAGAAAAATCAACTTTGAAATCATCAATCTGAATACTTCCACTATCAGGAGTTTCTAGATAGTTTAGGCTACGAAGGAAAGTTGATTTCCCAGCCCCTGAAGAACCAATCAAGGCAACAACTTCTCCTTTTTGAATATCTAAACTCAGATGATCCAAGACGGTTTGACCTGAAAAGGATTTGCTTAAATTTGAAATCTTAATCATTAGCGAAGCTCTCCTTTCACATCTGTTTCCACATTATCTGGTGCTTCGATTGCCATCTTTTTCTCAATAAAGCGACCAAGATTTTCAATGGCGATATTCACTACCCAATAAACTAGGGCGACCGAGATGAAACGTTCAAAGTAACGATAGTCTGCACCACCCAAAATCTGAGCTTGGGCAAAGACTTCTACAACACCTGCACTGAAGGCTAGGGAAGTCCCCTTGGTCAAGCCAATCAAGGAGTTAATCAAGGTTGGTGTTGCAACTACTGCTGCATTGGGAATAATCACACGACGATAAACTTGCGCACGTGTCATACCAAGACTACGAGCAGCTTCAATCTCACCTGGATTTACAGAGAGAGGATGGCTGCACGAATGGTCTCGCTGGCATAGGCTGCTTCATTAAAGGCGAAGGCAACAATCGCAAACGTTGCTGCTGGAATTGCATTAATGTTTAAAGAGGTTCCCCATTGTTGATTCAGTGCTTTTAGAGCTAGTGGAATCCCGTAATAGGTCAACATCAGTTGAACTAAAATTGGAGTTCCTTTTAAGAAACTAACGAAAAAAGCTTGTAATGGATAAAGAAATCTAACTCTGTTAATTTTCACAATAGCAAAGACTAGTGCTAGCATGATACCAAAAAAAGCACCACATACTGTCAACATCAAGGTTGTGGGTAATTGTTGGACAATTCTTGGAATGCCATCAAAAACCGAACGCCAGCTAAAGAGTTTGCCGTCTGGAATATACTGCATCAAGTTTTGATACCAATCTGATGCTAAAAGTGTTGTAACGTTCATAGAAACATCCTCTCCTGATAATGATTCATTCTATCATACTTCTGCTCTGATTAAAAATATTTGCTACGGGTAAAGACTTTCTAGGTCTAAATACTAGTTTAACACACTTTTAGAGAAGCCAGACATATATATTATTTTTATCAAAGAGATAGATAAAACCTAATTCAAACCAAGTTCTTCATAGGCTTTACGATAGCCAATTTGCTGAATCTGTCCACCTTTAACAAGAATTGGACGTTTGAGTAACATGCCATCACTAGCTAAGAGTTTAGCTGCTTCTTGTTTTGACATGCTTCCGACCTTATCTTTCAATCCGAGTTCACGATATTTGATTCCACTAGTATTGAAAAATTGCTTCAATTCAAATCCCGAAGTTTCGAGCCAGTTTAAAATTACCTTTTCACTCGGAGTCTCTTCAACGATATGAACGTCTTTATATTCTAGTCCGAGTTGATCTAATTCTTTCTTAGCTTTTTACAGGTTGTACATTTTGGATATTCGATAAATTCTAACATTTTCTTCTCTTTCTATTCTATATTCTCTTTAAATGTTGCATTTTCATGCTTCAAGAGCCAAGCCTTCTTTTCAACTCCCGAAGCATAGCCTGTAAGACGATTGCCAGCTCCTAGTACACGGTGACAAGGTACGAGGATAGACCAAGGATTTCGGCCTACAGCTCCTCCGATAGCTTGAGGAGAAGCTACATGCAAGTCCTTAGCTATTTGACCATAAGTAACTGTCTGCCCAAAGGGTATTTCCCGTAGATAAGACCAAACTTTCTTTTCAAATTCACTTCCAATCGGAGCCAGAGGAAGCTCAGATAGGTCCTGGTCTTGTCCTGAGAAATAGCTATCTAAATAAGAAGCAACTTGGTTCAAAACTGGATGGCTTGGAACATCAACGATACACCCAGCTTCCAAACCTCTCTCAAAATGTTTCTGACCTTGAAACCAAATGCCAAGCAAGTAGTGGTCATCAGCAACAAGTGAGAGCTCCCCTACGGGAGAAACATAGAGCATTTTTGCATACTTTTTAGGCATTGGATTTTAATTTTTGATAGGCTAGGCGTTCTCCATCTACTGGAACCTTCCCAACCTTTTTAAAGCCAAGCTTTTCAAAGATATGTTGCATAGGCTTATTTTCAGCGTGCGTATCTGAACGAAAATCTAGGTAATCAAAGCCTTCAATCAAGCCTTCCAAGAAGGTCTGGGCAACACCTTGGCCTTGGACATCTGCTGCCACAGCAATACGATGAAAAACTAGATACTCTGTCTCTCCTCCTTGCCATTTGCCTTCATAAATAGCTTCATAGGCAGATTCTGGGCTCTTAGTCACTGCTGCATAGGCTAAGAGCTCTCCTTCTTCTAAAGCTACATAGGCTTGACCTGAGATGATATCATCAATGATAATATCAGCATTGGGATAACCATTTTGCCACTGGGTGCTACCAGCTTCCGCCAAGCATTTTTTAGCATCCTCAATCACCTGCATAATTGCATCTACTTCGTTTGGAAAGGCTAAACGAATTTCCATCTTATCTCCTCTTTTCTGACTAGTTTCTCTCATCATAGCATAATTTAAGGCTTTCTACAAGCAGTTAAAACTTGACTTTTTGTTTCTATTATTTTATAATCTAGTTATCAAAACTAGATAAACAGGAGTTGGAAATGAAAACTACTTTTTCCTACCCAGAATGGGACGAAATTCCAAACATTGATCTCTATTTGGATCAGGTCCTATTTTATGTGAATAAAGTTTGTTCCCCTATTTCTCTTGCTAAAGAGAAAGGTTTAACTGCATCAATGGTGAACAACTATGTGAAGCACGGCTATATCAGTAAACCTGAAAAGAAAAATACCAACGCAAACAAATTGCCCGATTGATTGCTATAACAACACTCAAGTCTGTTTTTTCAATCCAGGAAATTGCTCAAACCCTAAACACCCTACATACAGAGACTAACTCACAAGAACTTTACAATGCTTTTGTGGACTATATGAATGAAGACATTGATCCAGCTAATTCCATTATCCAGGCAAGCTGCCAAACGGTCAAACTCTATCATCAAACACTTGCACTAGTCTATACAGAAACCCAAGAGGAGGAAACAAATGAATACTAGTTTCAAACTTAGTAAACGACTTAGTTTTGGAGAAGAAATTGCCAACAGTGTCACCCATGCTGTAGGGGCACTTATCATGCTGATTTTGCTCCCTATCTCATCGACTTATAGTTATGAAGCTCATGGATTTTTATCGTCTGTCGGTGTGTCCATCTTCGTCATCAGCCTCTTTCTTATGTTCTTATCTTCTACTATCTACCATTCTATGGCTTATGGCTCAACCCATAAATATGTATTACGTATCATTGACCATTCCATGATTTATGTTGCCATTGCAGGTTCTTATACTCCTGTCGTTTTGACCTTGATGAATAACTGGTTTGGTTATCTCATTATTGCTATTCAATGGGGAACAACTATTTTTGGTATTCTTTATAAAATATTTGCCAAAAAAGTCAATGAAAAATTTAGTCTGATACTCTACCTCATCATGGGTTGGCTAGTTGTGACTATCCTACCAGCAATCATCAGTCAAACAAATCCAATCTTTTGGACTCTTATGGTATCAGGTGGGCTTTGCTATACAGTTGGTGCTGGTTTTTATGCTAAGAAGAAACCATACTTCCACATGATCTGGCACCTCTTCATTCTGGCAGCTTCCGCTCTCCAATACATTGCCATTGTTTATTACATGTAAAAATAGGCCGGGAAAATCCCGACCTATTTTTATTTGCACATATTGATAAAGTATTGATGCAAGCGAAGATCATTTGTCAATTCAGGATGAAAGGAGGTTACCAGCATATTTTTTCTTGTGCAGCTACGATTTGATTGTTCACAATCGCTAGAACATCAACACTGTCACCAACACTACTGATAATCGGGCCACGGATAAAGGTCATTGGAATTTTGCCAACGCCCTTGCAGTCAGCTTCTGTATAAAAGCTTCCTAACTGACGTCCATAGGCATTACGCTCCACTACTATGTCCATAGTCGATAGATGGCTCTCTTCCTGAGAAGTGATTTGTCTCGCTAGCAAAATCAAGCCTGCACAAGTTCCAAAGACTGGTAAACCATTGAGAATAGCCTCTCTTATAGGAATCAACATTTGCTGATCTCGCAATAGTTTTCCCATAGTTGTAGACTCACCTCCTGGCAAAATCAAACCTGATAGCTCACTTCGATGTTGCTGAAAATCTTCTAGATTTCGCAGTTCAACACTTTCAACTCCTAGTTTTGCAAGGACTTTCTCATGCTCTACAAAGGCGCCTTGCAAGGCCAATATTCCAATTTTCATCTATTTTCCTCGCTCCGCCATGAGAATTTGGATTTCATTCTCATTGATACCAACCATAGCTTCTCCCAAGTCTTCAGAGATTTGAGCTAAAATTTGAGGATTCTGATAATTGGTAACAGCCTTGACAATTGCTGCCGCACGTTTAACAGGATCACCTGACTTGAAAATTCCTGAGCCAACAAACACACCTTCTGCACCTAGCTGCATCATAAGAGCAGCGTCCGCTGGTGTTGCAACCCCTCCAGCCGCAAAGTTAACAACTGGTAATTTTCCATTTTCGTGGACATATTGAACTAATTCTACAGGTACTTGGAGTTCTTTTGCAGCAACATATAACTCGTCCTCACGGAGGTTTTGAATGCGGCGAATTTCTTGATTCATCATACGCATATGGCGGACTGCCTGAACGATGTCTCCTGTTCCAGGTTCCCCTTTTGTACGGATCATAGAAGCTCCTTCAGCGATACGACGCAAGGCTTCTCCTAGGTCTTTAGCACCACAAACAAAGGAACTTGAAACTCTTTCTTGTCCACATGGAAACGATCGTCAGCTGGAGATAGAACTTCGCTCTCATCAATATAGTCAATCTCGATAGCTTCTAAAATCTGAGCTTCAACAAAATGCCCAATTCGAACCTTAGCCATAACTGGAATGCTGACTGCTTCTTGGATTTCCTTAATCATCTTTGGATCACTCATACGAGATACACCACCCGCTGCACGAATATCAGCCGGGATTCGTTCCAAGGCCATAACAGCTGCCGCACCTGCAGCCTCAGCAATTCTTGCTTGTTCAGGGTTTTGAACATCCATGATGACGCCACCCTTAAGCATCTGTGCCAAATTCTTATTTAATTCATAACGATTTTCAGTCATTTTTTCATCCTCAATAGTTGTATTGGTAGCTACAGTTTTATTGTAAGGTATAAAAGACTGCATAACAAGATAAAATAAATCGATTTGTCCGGGTACAATTATCTCTATCACAAAAAAGCACCCACATTGGGTACTTCTATTTCTTAGATTTTTTAATGTTTTTAACAAGATAAAACAGATATCCTAAAACCATGTAGGCAACAAAGATAATGGCTGCCCATCTAAAGACAAATCCCCAACCATATTTATTGGCATTCAAGAAGAAATAAGGGAAGGGACTATCCTTAGCGTTAGGAACGTCCATCTTTAGAACAAAACCGTTTAAGAGGGCAAAAATCATATAAAGCAAAGGAAGGCTAGTCCAAAGCATGGGATCAACTAATTTATATTGACGACTCTTATCAAAAATAATTGTATCTGCTAAAAACCAGAGAGGGACAATATAATGGCAAAGGAAATTTTCCAAACGGTAAAAATCTGTCGTCAAAGGAGCTAGCATGAAATGATAGATAACACAAGTAATCATAATACTCATAGTGACGCCACCTTTGAGACGTAGAATACCAGAACTCTGCCAGCTATCACCGCCACTACGCATCTTTAACAAAAGATAACCTGTAAAAAGTACAACCAAAAGGTTAGAAAGTACTGTGTAGTAAAGTAACATCCCTAAACCACCGCGTTTGGTAATCTCCAAGTATACACCGGTAAAGGCTGCTATAAATAAAAAGATACGACTATAAAATATTACTTTTTCATTTTTAATCATGATTAAATCTTTTTAACAAATTCTGATTTCAATTTCATAGCACCAAAGCCATCAATCTTACAGTCGATGTTGTGGTCACCCTCGACGATACGGATGTTTTTAACACGTGTCCCTTGCTTAAGGTCTTTTGGAGCACCTTTTACCTTAAGGTCTTTGATCAAGGTTACTGTATCACCGTCAGCCAATTTATTTCCATTAGCGTCGATAGCAACAAGGCCTTCTTCAACCTCAGCTTGCTCAGCAGGATTCCATTCGTAGGCACACTCTGGGCAGACTAGTAAGGCTCCGTCTTCATAGACATATTCTGAATTACATTTTGGACAATTTGGTAGATTGTTCATCTTATCTCCTTCTATTTTCATAATTGTTTGATTGTCAAATTTTCTTTAACAGAAACTATTATACCTTAAAATAGAAGATTTGACAAATCGTAAAAAAATTGACCACCATCGTGGTCAATCGATTATGAGCTTCAATTAAAAATGTTTAACTGCTTCTGACTTGATTTTTTCGACAACTTCTAAAATAGTTAGTCCTGTAGTATCTAAGTAGATAGCATCCTCTGCTTGTTTAAGAGGCGAAGTTTCACGATGACTATCTTTATAATCACGCGCTGCAATTTCTTCTTTCAAAGTTTCCAAATCAGTTTCAATTCCTTTTGAAAGATTTTCCTTATAACGTCTTTCCGCTCGTTCATCCACTGAAGCAACAAGAAAAATCTTCAGTTCAGCTTGAGGTAATACAACTGTACCTATGTCACGCCCATCCATAACAATACCGCCCTGTTGAGCAATTTCTTGTTGAAGAGCAACCAATTTTTCACGAATATCTGGAATGGCTGCAAAAGCAGATACAGCATTGGTTACTTCATTTTCACGGATTGGATTGGTAACATCAACATCTCCAACAAAAACAAGTTGTTCTCCTGTTTCGGCACGACCAAAACTAATCGGATATTGATCCAATAAATCAAGGAGCTGAGAGGATTCTTCTGGATTGATTTGATACTGTAAGGCAATATAAGTTGCCGCACGATACATGGCACCTGTGTCCAAGTAGGTATAACCAAATCCTTAGCTATGATCTTAGCTACTGTACTCTTACCACTTGAAGCTGGACCATCAATAGCGATCTGAATTGTTTTCATTCTAACTCCTATCTTGTCTTAAGAACATCACCAGGATTTGCGAACCAAGAACCTGAGGACATATGACCAGGATTCAAGGCTTCAAGCTGGGCAATAGAAATTCCTGCTCTAGCTGCGATAGCCGCTTCACCTTCACCAGCAAGAACAGTAATAGTTCCCTCGGCATTAGCATGTCCCTCTGAACTACTTGAAGATGTTGTTTCCGCTTCAGAACTTGATGCTTCTTCTGAACTACTTGAAGATGTTGACGATACTTCTTCTACCTTAGGTGCAGAAGAATCATGGAAATCTTTCAAGGCTGCAGCACGATCACTACCACCTGAAGACAGATAGATTAAAACAGCAATCATACCGACCACGATTACAAAGAAAATACAAGCTAAAATGGTTAGAATACGGTTGGCTACCACTCCTGTTCCCTTATTTCCTCTGCTTCTACGCTCCGAACGGCTTTCCTCATTGTTATAGATATCTTCTTGCCACGGTTCCTTTTCCATACCTTACTCCTTGTTTTTTTTCTATTTTCTTATTACAATATAAGTATGAAAATCACACTTATACCTGAACGATGCATTGCCTGTGGGCTATGCCAAACTTATTCTGAATTATTTGATTACCATGATAATGGTATTGTACGTTTTTACGATGATACTGATCAACTAGAAAAAGAAATTTCTCCTAGTCAAGACGTCTTAGAGGCTGTTAAAAATTGCCCAACTCGCGCGCTCATCAAAGACCAATTTTAATCGTTAATGGAGATTCTATTTCTAGATCCCGCTTCTTCTAGTTTAGCATATTTTTTTCCAGAAAATTATAGTCTTTTTGAAGGACTAATTTTTATCAAAGCCTATCTCGGCTCACTCTGTTCTTTTTATCAGATAGAGGGGCCTTTTTTTGTTTCTAGATAAATTTTTACTGACATATTTTTCCCAGAATACCAATGGTCAATAATTGGACACCACCAAGAAATAGAATGACAGCCATCAGAGATGTCCAGCCAGAGGTTGGATTCCCAAGCATAAGAGTACGAATAACTACAAAAAGGGTCATCACCAAAGCCATAAAACAAGACGTAAGACCAGCAACAAAGGCTAATATCAAAGGAAAATCTGAAAAAAATTTACAATCCCTTCGATAGAGTAGAAAAAGAGTTGCCTAAAGCTCCAACTAGTCTTACCTGCCTGCCTTTCAACATTAGGGTATTCTAGATAGTGAGTATGAAAACCAACCCAGGCAAAGAGGCCTTTGGAAAAGCGATTGTATTCTGTCAATTCTAACACTGCATCTACTACTGATTTTCTCATCATCCTAAAATCACGAACCCCTAGGGGAAGAGCTACTGGGCTAATTTTTTGCATGAAACGATAAAAAAGATTGGCACAGAAACTACGTAGAAATGGCTCTCCCTCTCGACTAGTTCTACGTGTTCCCACACAGTCCAAATCTGAATTCTGATCTAGTAGTTTTTTCATCTCAAGCAGGAGGTTTGGCGGATCCTGAAGGTCTGCATCCATAACCACAACCAAATCTCCACTTGCTTGCTGTAATCCTGCATATAAGGCTGCTTCCTTCCCAAAGTTTCGCGAGAAAGAGATATAATGTACTGCAGAATTTTGCTCCCGATATGCCTTTAAAACTTCCAAAGTCCTATCAGTTGACCCATCATCTACAAAAATATATTCGATTTCTGTTCCCAAATCTGGAATCAGTGCTTCAAGAGTTTGATAAAAAAGAGGAAGTACTTCCTCTTCGTTTAAACATGGGACTATGATTGAAATCATCATTTTAGTCTTCAAATCCATTTGGATGCTTGCTTTGCCAACGCCATGCATCTTCACACATTTCTGTAATACCAAGTCCTGCTTCCCATCCGAGCTCTTCCTTAGCTTTTGCTGGGTCTGAGTAGCAAGCTGCGATATCACCTGGGCGACGTTCAACGATACGGTAAGGGATTGGGCGCCCAACCGCTTTCTCCATATTTTGGATAATTTCAAGAACAGAGTAACCTTTTCCAGTACCAAGGTTATACACATTGAGTCCAGAGCCTTTTTGAAGCTTCTTAAGGGCGGCAACGTGTCCTTTTGCTAGGTCAACGACGTGGATATAGTCACGAACACCTGTTCCATCTTCTGTATCGTAGTCATCTCCGAAGACTTGAACTTGTTCTAACTTACCAACTGCGACTTGTGTTACATACGGTAGAAGGTTATTTGGAATGCCGTTTGGATTTTCTCCTAGGTCACCACTCTCATGCGCCCCAATTGGGTTGAAGTAACGAAGCAAAACAACGTTCCACTCTGAATCTGCTTTATAGATATCTGTCAAAATTTCTTCCAGCATTAGTTTGGTACGACCGTAAGGATTTGTAGCTGAAAGTGGGAAGTTTTCTAGGATTGGAACAGTATGAGGATCTCCATAAACTGTTGCTGAAGAGCTGAAGATAATGTTCTTACAGTTATTTTCTTCCATTGCCTTCAAAAGGCTAACTGTTCCAGCAATATTGTTGTCATAGTAGGCAAGTGGGATACGAGTTGACTCACCAACTGCCTTCAAACCTGCAAAATGAATCACGCCTGTTGGCTCTTCGTGTTTGAAAATATCGCGAAGTGTATCCGTATCTCGGATATCAGCTTCATAAAAAGGAATCTCAACTCCTGTAATTCTTTCTACTACTTCTAAACTTTTACGGCTACTGTTGACTAAATTATCTACGACAACAACTTGGTGACCTGCTTGGATTAACTCAATGACAGTGTGAGTTCCGATAAAACCTGCACCACCTGTTACCAAAATCTTTTCTTGCATCTTTTTTCCTCAATTCTTAGATTATTTTTTTCATTTTACCATTTTTTGATGGGGAATGTCATTTGCTACCCCGAAAGATTACGTAAAATAAAGTAAAACATTTACTTAATTTCTTTTCGTTGGACATACTTTGCAATCGGATAAGCTGCTGGATCCAATACTCCACTTCTCCCCTCAAGCATTTGGGCTAGGTGATAGCCTATAATGGGTCCAGTTGTTAATCCTGACGATCCTAATCCACTCGCAGCAAAGACTCCTGATAGGTTTGGCACTTGTCCGAAAAACGGCGAAAAATCACTCGTATAAGCACGAATCCCCACACGTTCATCACTTATCATTGCATCTTTTAAGCTAGGATAAAACGGACTTGCTACCTCCTCCATTTGTTGGAGCAAATTTTTATCGACTGTAAGGTCAAATCCCATATCATTTTCATGGGTAGCTCCTAGAGATAACTTACCGCCGGGAAATGGTATCAAATCCCACTCACCTTCTGGCATAACTACAGGGTAAGCTCCCATGTCTTGTTCCACTTGGTAATCTCGGAGTTGCCCCTTTTGAGGACGAACGTCTACCTCATATCCTAAAGGCTCTAAGATGTGACCAAGCCAAGCTCCTGTGGACAAGATAACTTGGTCAAACATTTGGTTGTCTATTTGATAACCCGATGCTAGCGGATTTAGACTGACCTCTTTCTTAACAACCTTTACTTGACTGGCTTTCAGTAAACGACTTACTAGGAGTTGCCCGTCTACTCGAGCTCCTCCAGAAGCATAGAGTAATCTTTCAAATCCAACCAATCCTGGAAATAGGTTACTTGCTGCCGTTTGGTCTAAAACGGCTAATTCGCCTATTAAGGGAGATTCTTCTCTACGTTGCAAGGCAAGTTGATAGAGTTTCTCCAGTTTGGAGTCATCTTTTTTTAGAAGAAAGACACCAGAACGCTGGTAAAAATCAACTTGTTGACCCGATTTTTCCAAGTCAGCCAATAAATCCACATAAAAATCCGCTCCCAAGCGAGCCATCTTGTACCAAGCTTTATTACGTCGTTTAGAAAACCAAGGACTGATGATTCCTGCCGCTGCCTTGGTAGCTTGTCCGTGCCCATGATCAAAGACAGTTACTTCGACATCTGCTTCTTTAGAGAGAGATAGTAGGCGGCTGTTGCCCCTACAATTCCAGCTCCTACAATGGCAACTTTTTTCATTGATTTTACCTTCTAACTAGATATGATGGAATGGATTAGTAGAAGCCTGACTTGCGGCAACCTCTAGAGACCAAGCATTCTCTTTCTTCCATTCGATCAAGAGCTCTGCAATTTTTTCAACAAAAAGAACTTCGATATAGTGTCCCGGATCTAGAGCTAACAAACCATCTGACAGCATATCTTGGGCAGTATGATAATAAATATCACCAGTGATATAAAGATCTGCTCCTTTTACTAAAGCATCAGAGTAGAAAGATTGCCCACTACCACCACAGATAGCCACTCTTGAAATGGGTTTTTGCAAATCGCTCTCTTGATAATACACCATACGGAGACTATCTAGACCAAAGACTTCCTTAACATGGTCAGCAAATTCCTTAAATGTTTGAGGTCTAATAGCTCCAATACGGCCAATCCCACGTTCAGGACCTGTTTCCTGCAGATAAGTTGTATCCTCAATACCCAATAGTTGACAGAACCAATCATTAAGACCATTTTCAACAATATCGATATTGGTATGGCTAACATAGACTGCAATATCATGCTTGATGAGGTCGATATAAATCTGATTTTGAGGGCGACTGGCTACCAGGTCCTTGATTGGACTGAAAATGGGTGCGTGCTTAACGATAATCAAATCTACTCCCTTTTCAATGGCTTCTGCAACCGTTTCTTCACGAATATCGAGGGCAACCATGACCTTTTGGATTTCTTTGTCTAGGGTACCAATCTGCAAACCACGACTATCGCCTTCCATAGAAAATTCTTGTGGACAATAGGCTTCATAACGCTTAATCACTTCACTTGCTTTCATGGAGCACCTCCTTGATGGCTTGAATTTTATCTACTAGAACTTGACGTTCTTCATGATTTTTTTCTGGGATTTGACTAAGGGCAAATTCGAGCTTACTTGCTTCTCTTTGCCACTTTTGGACAAATACGGGGCTAAGTTCTTTAGATAGAAAAGGACCAAAACGGATATTGCTAGCTGATAAATTCATTTTCCCAACTTCCACTACTAGAATCTCATAGAATTTTCCAGCTTCTTCTAGAATATTTTCAGCGATAATTTGAAAACCATGCTCTTGTAACCAACTGCGTAACTCATCTTCACGATTATTGGGTTGAAGAATCAAAAGCTCAACATTGGCTAGTTTGTCCAAACCCTCTTCTAATATCGTAGCAATCAAACGACCACCCATCCCTGCAATAGTGATAACAGAGACCTGGTCACTTTCTTCGAAAGCTGCTAAACCATTGGCTAAACGAACCTGAATTTTCTCAGTCAAGCCATGACTCTCAACATTTTTTACAGCAGATTGATAAGGACCTACTACTACCTCTCCTGCAATAGCACGTTCAATACGATTTTTTTCAACTAGTTCAATCGGTAAATAAGCATGGTCGCTCCCGACGTCCAGCAAACAGCTCCTTGGGGAACAAAAGAAGCTACTGTTTCTAATCTCTTTGAAATCATCTTCTCTCACTTTCAAAAACTCTATTTCCCTTTATTATACCATATTTTATCTGGCAATCCTGCACCTAAAAAGACCGCAATCATGGATTGCAGTCTTTCTTTATCTTTTAACTTGATAACGACTTGTCAGTATGAAAATCACAATAAAGACGAGCATCATAATGCCATAAATAGGCAATGTTTGACCTGTAAGTGTTGAAATTTCAAGCAATTTTTGGATTCTTGGGAATAGAGCTGTTCCAAGGAAACCTCCAACTGACCAAATAATCAATAGCACACGCCACAAGCTAAATGGCAAGCAAGCTCTAACTACAGACATGAAACCAATCGATGCCAATAGATAATACAAAAGTGTCGAAATTTCAATGGCTGTCCAACCTTGACTGGTTCCAAAAATTTTAACAAAGAGAACACTAAAGACTACCATCAAGGCACTTGGTAAAGCTCGAAGCATGGATTTTCTGAGGAAATTTTGTTCCACAGGTTTGATATTTCGTTCAAAAGTTAATACAAACGGTGGGAATCCTTCCACAAACTGGTCAATCATAGTTATCTGAATCGGAATGAATGGGAAAATCAAAATCCATTCAGTACGTCCCAACAAAGCACTGGCAATACAGATAACAGCTAATAAGAATGAATAGATGGTCTTAATCAAGAAAATCGGAGCAATGTGGGCAATGTTATTGACCACACGACGACCTTCGAAGAGAATCTCAGGAACATCATTGAAATCTGAATTCAAGAGGACCAGATTTGCAATCTGACGAGTTGCTGGGTCTCCTTCAGCCATAACAATGGAACAGTCTGCCTCACGAAGAGCAAGGATATCATTGACACCATCCCCTGTCATTGCTGTAGTATGTCCTGCCTTTTTGAGAGTTTGGATGATCAGTTTCTTTTGATGAGGTGAAACACGTCCGAAAATGGCTGTTTCCTCAGCCATGGCTATCAATTCTTCATCGTTAATTTTCGAACAATCTACATAGCTCTGATAGTCTACAAAACCGGCTTTTTGAGCAATACTTGAAACAGTAACCGGATTATCACCAGAGATAATTTTCAATCCCACTTCCTGAGAGCGAAGATAGTCTAGCGTCTCAGCAGCACCTTCTCGAATCGGATCTAGAATCTCAAGCAAAGCCAAAGCCTGAATATCAGATGGCTTTTGTGGCTTGTGATGGGCAAGTTTTTCTTGACTGAGCACTAACACCAAGACACGAGATCCTCGTTCAAGAGCTTCTCTAGCTTCAGGAACTTCAGCATCCAACAACATCTCCGGTGCGCCTAGTAAAACAGTTCCTAGACCTTCCAACTCCATTGCTCCCCATTTTCGATCACTTGAAAATGGAAGGCTTGAAATCATCGGATAAGCTACCTCTCCCACAAAACGCTTTCGAATAGCTTGAGCTGTTGGATTTTTATCCTCACTGTGTGCCATATAACTAGTTAGTATTTTGGCAATGGCATCTTTGTCGTAAGCTTGAGTAAGAGGAAGGACTGTCTCAACCTGCATCTTCCCTTGGGTGATGGTACCTGTCTTATCCAAGCAGAGCATATCCACACGCGCCAAGGTCTCTACAGAATACATCTCCTGCACCAAAACCTTTTTCAACCCAAGCTTGATAACAGCAGTTAAGAGAGAGGTGATGGTCAAAAGGGCGATTCCCTTAGGCAACATTCCTAAAAGAGCTGTAGATGAATTGACTACAGAAGACTTCAGTGGCAGACCTTTTAAGACCAAGGCTTCAAGCAAGAGAGCAATACCAAAAGGAATGATAATTTTCCCAGTAAAGCCGGCTAACTGGTCTAGCGATTTCATGATACGTGAGTTGATTGGCTTCACCGTCTTAGCTTCAAGCATGAGTTTAGCAGCATAGTTATCCGCCCCAACATGATGTACCTGAGCGAGGACAGAACCACTTGCAAGAAAGCTACCCGACAACATTAAGTCTTCTACTTCTTTTTGCACCAAGTCGCTCTCACCCGTTAACATAGCTTCATTGACTTCTGCAAAACCTTCTAATACAATGGCATCACTTGGAATCTGATCTCCTGCTGACAAGCGAATCACATCGTCCAAAACAAGCTCCTCAGGATCCAGAGCTATCTCTTGTCTATCACGAATAGTGATAATCTTTTCTTTATTCAAGAGATTGAGCTTATCAACCATATGTTTGGCACGTAGCTCGGTTACAATCCCAGAAAATGCATTAAAGCAGATAACCGCAAAGAAAACTAGATTGCTCCAAGCTTGAACAAAGGCGAGCGCTAAGGCAATGGCAAAGTTTAAAGCATTGAATAAAGTAAAGACATTTCTCTTCACAATCTGCCATGTACTAGTACTAGCTGAAGCTTGGAAATCATTGACCTGTCCCTGTTTCTGACGTTCTTTGACTTCTGATTGGCTTAATCCCATCATTTTATTTTTATCCATAAATTCTATCATATCATTTTTTTTTGAATATTTCTAATTTCATATAAAGAGCTGTTCAGCCTATACAAAAAAACATTTGCCTGTCCTAGTATGATAAGGTATAATAAAAGAAAGAAAACTGAAGGAGACACCATGTTTTATACTTATCTACGTGGGCTTGTTGTCTTGATCCTATGGTCTATCAACGGTAATGCTCACTATCATAATACTGATAAAATTCCGAGTCAAGATGAAAACTATATCCTCGTTGCCCCCCATCGTACCTGGTGGGATCCAGTCTATATGGCCTTCGCTACCAAACCGAAGCAATTTGTATTTATGGCTAAAAAGGAACTCTTTACCAACCGTATCTTTGGCTGGTGGATTCGCATGTGTGGTGCCTTTCCAATCGATCGTGAAAATCCTAGCGCTTCTGCTATCAAATACCCTATCAATGTTCTTAAAAAGAGCGACCGCTCTCTCATCATGTTCCCAAGTGGCAGTCGTCATTCCAACGATGTTAAAGGTGGTGTTGCTCTCATCGCTAAAATGGCCAAAGTACGAATCATGCCAGTTACCTACACTGGTCCGATGACTTTAAAAGGGCTCATTAGTCGTGAACGTGTCGACATGAACTTTGGAAATCCTATTGATATTTCTGACATCAAAAAAATGAATGAAGAAGGTATTGAGATGGTTGCAGACCGCATCCAATCTGAATTCCAACGTTTAGATGAGGAAACGAAACAATGGCACAATGATAAGAAACCAAATCCACTTTGGTGGTTTATCCGTATCCCTGCCCTTATTCTAGCTATTATCGTAGCTGTCATCACCATCATTTTTAGCTTTATCGCAAGCTTTTTCTGGAATCCAGACAAAATAAAAGAAAAATTAGGATAAAAGAAACAGTGGCTTAGGAGCTATCTCCTTAAGCCTTTTTTTGAGCGGAAATCCGATTATTTTTTAAAGAAAATAACTTATTGACAAAGATTTGAAACTATAGTATACTTTTTAAGTAAGCTGATTTAGCTCAGTAGGCAGAGCGCATCCATGGTAAGGATGAGGTCGCCGGTTCGATCCCGGCAATTAGCATTGTTGATCAGTTCCTTAATAGGGAGCTGATTTTTTTTTGACATTTTATGGACCTTATAGTAGAATAGATAATGCGATGAGTCGATAT
>BNJS01002853.1_pt1 | contig 42623 bp, 55 predicted proteins | sample 8540461 | NCBI WGS metagenome assembly BNJS01 (sample SAMD00202454, study PRJDB9452) | human saliva metagenome | isolation source: human saliva | place: Japan
ATTATTTAGCTGCTTTTAATTCTTGATAATATTGTTCATAGAATTGAATTGCATCGCCAACGTCATCTTGCCAGTGGCTATTTTTAATACATCAGCTGGTGGATAAATCGCTGGATCTTCAGTGATTTCTTTTGGTAATGCTTTTTCGCTTCTAAGTTAGCTGTTGGATAGCCAATTGCTAAGGTTAATTTTTTTCTGCAGCTTTAGCACCCAACATATAGTTAATAAGTTTATGTGCGCCATCTGGGTTCTTAGCAGTTTTAGGAATAGCTAAAGTATCAACCCAAAGTACAGGACCCTTCTTTCAGGAAATACCATGTCTAAAGGTGCTTTTTCTTTTTAGCAATACGTACAGAACCATTCCATAATTGACCCTACTTCAACTTCACCTGAGATGAAAGAGTTCGCAGGGTTATCGGAATTGAAAGAAAGTACGTTTGGACGTAGTTTTCAATAACTTCTTCATAGGCTTGTTTGATAATGGCTGGATCTTGAGTATTTGGATCTTGACCAATTTTCAATAAAGCGATGTTGAATACTTCGCGCGCATCGTCTAATAACTGAACTTTGTTTGCAAAATTCTGGGTTTCCACAAGTCAGCCCAAGAAGTGAATTGAGCGCCTTTATAAGTGTTGGTGTTGAATGCAATACCTGGTGCACCTAGTAGTTGCGGAAGAGAGTATTTATTACCTTTATCATAAGGTTTATTGAGCCAATCAGGGTCTAATTCTTTAATAACAGGCAATTTGCTGTGATCTGAGCTCCATTAACATGCCTTCTCTAGCCATCTTAGAAACAAAGTAATTAGATGGTGCAATCACATCATAACCGCCAGCAGCACCTTGAGTTTTGATTTTTGCATACATTGTTTCAGTTTGATTCTAGGCTTGAAACGATAACTTTGATGCCAGTTTCTTTTAGTAAACTCATCTAAAAAGACCATCAGGCACATATTCTGTCCAAGTGTAGAGATACAGTGTCATTAGCAGTAGCTGGAGCCTTTGTAGTTTCTTGCTTAGCATCTTTATCATTACAAGCAGTTAAGTTGCAGCTACTAAGCCTGCAGTAATTAAACCTGCGAATTTCATTTTTGTTTGTTCTCCGTAAAGAGTCGTAAAAACCACCTGCCGAATGACAGGCATACGCCTTGATTGTGCGTCAAGGCGTATTCTATTTTAAATTCAAAGGTTTGTGAAACCTTTTGTTTATTAATGGTTATCGTGTAATTAGCTGGCTTAAAACGACAAGAGCCAGTGAAAGCACGATCATAATTGTTGCTCAAAGCATTAACTTCAGGTGTTACACTCGGTTTCTACTTAGGAGAATATTCTCTAATGGTAAGATTTCATAGCTTACACCGCTGACGAATGATGAAACTACAACATCATCTAATGAAATAGTGAAACCTAATAACCAAACCAGATACAACAGCAGGTAATGCTAAAGGAAGGATAATTTTACGTAAAATAGTCACTTCGCTTGCACCTAAGTCTTTCGCCGCTTCTAACATTCTAGAATCAAAGCCATTTAAGCGAGAGAAGATAGTTACGGTCACATACGGTAAACAGAAGGTCACATGGGCCAGTAACAAAGACCAGAAACCCTAATGAAATACCCACAACCATAAATAATGCAAGTAAAGATACTGCCATTACAATATCTGGTGACATCATGACGATAAATAACATGCCGCTTACCGCTTGTTTACCGCGGAATCGATAGCGGTAAAGTGCGATTGCAGTTAATCCACCTACAATAGTAGCTAGGGTAGCCGCAAAAAATGCAATAGTTACCGAATGAATCGCGGCTTGTATTAAGTGTGTCGTTATTAAATAAAACGCTCGTACCAGTTCCAGCTAAAGCCTTTCCAACTTAAACCATACGATCTTCGTTTAAAAGGAATTGGTGACTAAAAATAATAATTGGGATATACAAATAAGCGTATACCACAAACATAAATGCATTACGTAGTAAACGACTCATTATTCTAACTCCACTTTCTTATTCAATAGTTTGTTCGCACGGTAGTACACGAAAATCAACAATGCCATTAGAACAGTTAAACCAATACTGATTGCAGAACCAAATGGCCAGTTACGAGAAATTAAGAATTCGCTCTTAATTACGTTACCAACTAAAGCAATACTTTTGCTCCGCCAAGTAAGTCTGCAACGTAGAACATACCCATTGCCGGTAATAATACTAATAAACATCCCGCGATAATGCCTGGCATGGTTAATGGTAAAATGACACGGAAGAAACGTTGGAATGCATTTGCGCCTAAATCTCTTGCAGCCCTCTAATAAGCGACCGTCTAATTTCTCAATCGCAGAGTGAGTGGCAAAATCATAAATGGCAATAGTAAATAAACCAAAGCCAATGATTACCGCAATTTCTGTATTCAAAATGCGAATTGGTTCACTCAAAAATTCTCATGTCCATCAACATAGTGTTAAGTACACCTTTCACACCGAGAAACACTTTCATTCCATAAATACGGATCAACGAGTTTGTCCAGAATGGTAAAACCACAAGGAACAATAAGAGCGTCGATATTTAGGGATTAATTTTGCTCATCATGAAAAGCAAATGGATAGCCAACTAATAAGCAAATAATGGTAGCTATGCCCGACATATACAATGAATTCCACACAACTTGTGCATAAAGCGGGTTAAAACTAAGTTTGTGTAGTTTTCAATAATGTGATTGGGAAAGCGTAGAAGTCGCTACCGTCTCTAGTCAGAAAACTTACGGCGAATACCAATAAGTTTGGAATCAACACAAAGAAGATGAGCCAACTGAAGATAATCGCAACAGTAATTTTTCTGGAATTTATTATTGATTATCTTCATCGTTGAGAACAACCTCCCAGCCTTCATGCCATGTGATGCCTACGCGTTGACCTACGCCATGATCCATATGTGGATCGTCTTCGTTAAAGAATTCACTTACAGAGCTACGCATGCCATTATGATCAAATTCTACCGTTGATTCTAATGTCATTCCTTTGTAAGTGCGGTCAACAATGTGCTGATAATTGCTTTAGAATGTTCATTTTCATCTAATTCTTCAATCACAATATCTTCAGGGCGAAGGAGTACTTGGAGTTTTTGATCTTTCTCAACAGGCATGTCTGTGTAAATATCACAAACTCGACCTTCAACATTTGCAAGTACAACTTGTTCTGACTTTACGTCTCAATCACTGTGCTTCAAATACGTTAATTTCGCCAATGAAACGAGCAACGAATAAGTTCGCTGGATCTTCATAGATTTCACGTGAGAACCATCTTGTGCGATTTTACCTTTACGCAACAACACGATGCGATCAGACATTGTAATCAGCTTCTTCTTTGATCGTGGGTGACGAAAAATAAAGGTAATGCCAAGCTGACGTTGTAACATTTTGAGTTCATTTTGCATTTGTTTACGCAATTTGTAATCTAATGCAGATAAAGACTCATCAAGTAACAACACTTTTGGTTTATTTACTACGGCGCGAGTGATGGCAATACGTTGTTGTTGTCCGCCAGAAAGTTGAGTTGGCTACGATCTGCCATTTCTTCTAGCTGCACCATACGCAAAGGTTTCTAAAAACACGCGGTTTAATTTCGTCGTTTGCGTACTTTTGCATACGCAAACCAAAAGCCACGTTCTCAAAAATTGTCATATGTGGAAATAGCATGCTTTGGAATACCGTATTATATGACGTTTTTCCGCTGGCACATTGGTGATATCTTCACCATCTAAAAAATAATGCTACCTGAATCCAATTCTTCTAAGCCTGCAAGTAAGCGCAAAACTGTGGTCTTACCACAGCCTGAAGGGACTGAGAATAGTGACAAATTCACCGTTACAATTGTAGATTGAAATCGTTAATAATGGTGTTAGAACCATAGGATTTTTTTGATTGAACGAAGCTCAATAATAGGCTTGTTTTGAAGCTGATTTTCCACTAGCTTTGGTTTTTCTCCCTAATTTCACCAATGATTTGGTACTGAGTAGAAATAAAAACCTGCAAGACTGCAGGGGCGACATATAAAAATAGACGTCTATGATATAGTGAATTATTAATAATTAAAAAGGACTTAATGCCTTAGAGTACTGCTGTTCATAAAAATAACGAGAAATTTAACCGCACTTTGATGAAATTTTACGTCATTAATCTTATAAATATTGTTATATATCAAGATGTTTTCTATTTTTCTCGTTAAACTAAAAAGATATTTTTAAAAGGAGCGAGAATATGATTTCTCAAACAGATAAAAATAGAACTTTTAGAAACTGATTTTTACATTATGTGTCTTTTGACACCCAATCAAAACCTACATGCTAAGCATTCCCCAGCTCTGTAGGCAAATGAAGTTATGCAGCTGCTAAAAAGAACTCATCCAACTTGGTTTGAGAATGTTGAAGTAAGTAAATACGCGGTTGTGACAGCATTTTACCCACTAATGATCCTAACTTAACGAAAACCATTGGTTTAATTGCGCATCTTGATACATCTCGCAATGTAGTGGTAAAAATGTACGCCCTGAGTGATAGAGCAATATCGTGGCGGAGATATTGCATTAGGTATGGCGAGGAGTTTATTAGTCCTGTTTATTATCCTTTTATGCAAAAATTGGTCGGGCAGACTCTGATTGTTGCCGATGGAACCACTTTGCTTTGGGGACGGATAATAAAGCGAATTGCAGAAATTATGACCGCACTTTCCATTCTTCAAAAAGAGAATATTCCTCATTGCAATATTCGTGTTGCTTTTACGCCTGATGAAGAAATTGGTTTAGGGTATCCATTATTTCCCAATGGAAAAATTTTTCCCTGTGATTGGGCATATACCATTGATGGTGGCGAAGTAGGGGAATTAGAATACGAAAACTTTTAATGCTGCAACGGCAAAAGTGCGGTTTTTCGGGGGGAGTATTCATCCTGGTTACGCAAAAGGAAAAATGGTGAATGCACTGACTTTTAGCTTGTGAATTCCAGCAAGTTTTTCCTGTTGATGAAGTACCCAGAAAAACGGATGGGAAAGGGCTTTTTATCATTTAGAAGATTTTTTCTGGCGATATTGAGCAAGTAGAGCTCACTTATTTGATTCGTGATTTTGATGAGCAGAATTTTCGCACAAAGAAAAAGCCTTTTATTAAAAGTCAGGTGGAAAAATTTAATGCTAAGAAAGGTTTGAAAAGCCTATTGAGTTAGACATTCAAGATAGCTACCAAAAATATGTATGATGTGGTATGTTCCTCAATCAATTGAACTTGCTGATCGAGCAATGAAAGCGGTAGGGAGTTAAACCAAGTCATAAGCCGATTCGAGGCGGTACAGATGAGGCATTTTTAGCATCTAAAGGTTTAGCATGCCGAAATATTTTTACTGGTGGCTATAATTTCCATAGTAAACATCGAGTTGGTTTTCTTTACAAGGCATGGAAAAAGACGGTTCAAGTAATTGATCGAAATGCTGAAATGTAAAGATCTGTAAAGAAGATGTAAAGATTTGTAAAAGATATTTCTCTTGCTATTCTTTAGATTAGTCAATATAATGACCTTGTTTTTATCGAGATTCCTTTGATAAAGCTAAACTTTAGAGATTTTATTCATAAATTCCTTTTGATGCCCCCTAATGATTTAGGGGCTTTTTATCTATTGTAAATCGTTGTGTCATTTAGTTTTTCAAGGCTAAAGCCTTTTTCATTGTCATAATAATAATGCTAATAGCAGTATTTAATAAAGATACTGATTTGTCTTTGTCTCAGTGATTTTGCCAAGTTGCGCCATTGAGTAAAAGCAATCAATAGACGTAAGGTATGGCCATGCGATACCACTAAAATATTCCCTTCTTGATGAACTTTAATATCTTGTAAAGCTGCGATAGGCTCGTTTGGCTAGTTGTTCATAAGTTTCTCCACCATTCGATTCAGCTTTATAGTTTCGCATGGATCATTAATCATTTGTTGGAATTCTGGCAAAGGTCGGATCAGTTCTACATTTGTTCCTCCCAACTACCAAAAATAATGTTCATTTTAATCCACGATGTTGGAATAAGGGAATGTCTCGATCCCAATAATATAATTGGCTGTGTCAATGGTACGTTGTAAACAGCTCGAATAGGCCGACAATAAAATTGACATTTTGTAAAAGCTTGTCCTGTTTTTACCGCACTTTGAATGCCTTCTTCTGTTAATGGAGAATCTCCACTGCCTTGCATTAATCTTGTTCATTCCAAACAGTGCAGCCGTGACGAATAAAAATAAAAAGTCAGTTGTTTTTCAGTTTTTAGGAATATTTATTGGTAAGGTTTATACCCTAAGTGAGGAGTGTAATATTAAAAAGGGCGCTTACGCCCTATGTTTTGGTTTATTAACGAGAGTAATATCCGCATTGAGCTATATACCGCATTTTCACTTTGCAGCACTTGATATTTTCGCGTTCAAAATCGCAAGTTGTGATGATTTTTCAGTATTGGCTGCAACTAACCATCTGCGCAATTCGGACACACCCGCATTATAGCGATTTTCGATAATATTGGTGATACGCTGATTGTAACTATGGGTTTGCTGTAGAGTACTTAACGTGCTGACGCTTGAGTAAAATGCAAAGTAGTTGGTATCCACAGTATTGAGAGCGCGTGGTATACGTTGTTCGTAATTTAAACGTGCTGTTTCATAGTCAGCTTCAGAAATTTTAACGTTCCATTTTACGGTGTTCCAATTTAGAATGGCAGGCTAATTCCTACTGTGCCAGCAGCCACAGGATTGTGTAACGCATTGCCAACAGTACTTGCTGTTGAAGATAGACTTTCACCTAAATTAACCTCAGGGAACCAACTTTTTGAGTTGCTTTGGCATTTTTAAGATGCACTACTTAAACAGAATGCTGCTTTTACATCAGGACGATTTGCAATCACAGAGACTGGTACATTTAAGTTTCACCCCGCTGTTTTTCACATTCATAATATGTGGGAAAGTGATATTTAACGTATCACTTTGGTTTTTAGGTTCAGCAGATTGCGTAACGTTTGTTCTGCCGTTTTTGCGTTGGGTTTCAAAATTTAATTTATTATTACGCGCCGTTAATACTGCTTGTTGCGCTTGATCCACGCTGACCGCATCAGCCACACCCTTGCGCTAAACGCGTTTGCATAATATTACCAATGTCAGTGTAATATTTGATCGTTTCGTTGGTTGTGCTAATTGCATCATTTAAATAAGCAATTTGATAATAAGTCGTGACCACAGAATTGATTAATGATAAAACGAGCAGATTCCATGTCTTCTAGCGGTTGCTTTTAGTGCGACCATTCCGCAGCATCAGCGGCTACTTGGCTAAACGTTGCCAAAGATCCAATGTATAGCTCACATTTAAAGAACCTTTGTGAAATGGCAGAGTGTGCACTGTGTCAACTCGACGTTGTGCCGCAGATGAAGTTGAACCATTAAATGCAGGGAACTAAATTTGCCCCACTAAATTTGCACTGTAAAGCGCACGGTTTACTGCCACAGCTGCTTTAGCTAAATCTTTGTTGTTTATTAACGCTTGTTCTACGACGCGATTTAATTGCGCATCGTTATACAATGACCACCAATTTTCTTTTTACATTATATTGCTTTGGTAATTTCTTCATATTGCTTGTAATCTTCAAGGCTAGCTTGATAAGAATCGCCAATATTGGCACATCCACTAATGCACCAGACATCAACAAAGCAAGTGTAATATTTTTCATTTTAAACATTGAGTTTCCTTATTACGAAATGAGTGGAAAGTGCGGATGATTTTAACCGCACTTTTGTGTTTACAAAAATTTTTATTCTCTCGCAAGGGCTGTAATAGGATTCAATTGTGCTGCGCGTTTTGCCGCATATATAACCGAAGATCACACTCAATGGCAGAGAAGATCATCTTGCAACAATTGAGCCAGTTGAGAATGCCATCGTAAACAGTCATAAATAGTTAAAGATAGACCGATTAAGCCCGAAAGCAGAATACCCGTCACGCCGCCAATTAAACAAATCAAATACCACTAAAATTGTTGCAGAATGTTAAATTGTCTCGCGCCAATCGCCATGCGCACACCAATTTCTTTAGTTCGTTCTGTTACGGAAACCAACATAATATTCATCACCCCAATCCCACCAACGATTAATGAAATAAAGGCGATAGAGGAAATAGCAATTTCATCGCCGGTTGTGCTTTCAATAGTTTGTTTAATGGTATCGCTATTCATGATGAAGAAATCTACCATGACGCATGGTAGCAATTCAGTAATTCCTTTTTCAGCGACAGTCGTATTCACGAATCATCTACTTGTACGGTAATCGAACCAATTTTTTTGCTGCCCGAAATACGATTCATCACGGTAGTGTAAGGGCATAGAGATTAAGAACTGCTTGCTCCGGCCCATTTGTTTATCAGATACCACACCAATAATACGTAGTGGACGTTTATTAAACATCACGATTTTGCCGATGAGATTTTCATCAGGGAAAATCGACTTTTTCGCACTTTCATCGATTAAGGCTACTTGATTGTTATCAGCCACATCTTTGAGCAGAAACAAATTACCGGATTTTAGTTTTAATCCATCTACATCAAAATATTGTTCGCCTACACCTTTAAACTGGTCGAGGAGAAAGTCTGGTTACCATAAATTAATGTGCCACTTGATGAGCTATTTGTCGTGACGTTTTGCACATAGCTTTGTTGGTTTAAGGCAGTGGCATCATTAATCGTAAGATTTTGCATTGTTCAGCACGACGATCACTAAAGCCGGTACCATTAAAGATGGTCATGGTACTCACCAATGCCTTTAATATTTTCCAAGATTTTTTGTTGCGAACCATTTCAATGCCACGACGGAAACCAGAAGTAATCCCGATAATAATCCTGAGCATAGAAAGAGAACGTATTTTAGGCAATAATCGCACTCACCGACATACGAAAGGGTTCAACAAATTGATCTTGCTGAATCCAAAGTGCGGTTTAGATTTGCTGATTTCGGACCGCACTTTTTTCCGCTTCTTTGCGTATCGCCAATGATTTCGCCGTCTTAATTTCAATCACACGATTCGCACTGGCGCAATTTCGGTCGTGGGTTACCATAATAATAGTGTGGCCTTCCGCAATTGACGCAGAATTTCATCACATTTGACCGCTTTGAGAATCCAATGCGCCAGTGGGTTCATCGGCTAAACTAATTTCACCGCCATTCATCAATGCTCGCGCAATACTCACACGTTGTTGCTGACCACCAGAAAGCTGGCTTGGTTTATTTTGCCATTTATCGCCTAAGCCCAATTTTTCTAAAAGTTGTTTTGCACGAGAAAGACGATACCAATCCTGTAGAAAGAAGACGTGGAATATGCGATTCCGTCAAAGCTGACGATGGAATGGTGGGTTTCTACGTGGAGAACACGCGGTGCCATCTGATTACTTTCTGATGCGCTTTATGGCTTATGCCATTGTGAGTTAATCGAAAAAGAGTTTTAGCGTATGTGGACGAACTTTCTCCAGATGAAATGCGGCGGAGTATCGTGAGTAGCACTACCGAGCCGGGCAAGAAACGGTCCATAATCTGTTGATCGCGGCGTAGAAAACTTAGCGTTATTCGAGAGAGAATGAAAAATGGAGAGTTGCACGAAGGTACATTAGGTGCTGGTGACGTAAAATCGGCACGACGGCACCATTTATGGTCATGCGGCCCTGACCCTACACCGCCTACCGTATTAGTGCTAGGCATCGCATAGACTCGCGACAGATGGTGCATTGCCATGCGCGATTTTACTGCACTGTATCTCTGATGCGATTGGGCGTATTACACTCTTTATGTCGTTCGATTTCCAGACAGCCGTCGTTTATATGACTGGGTGTTGAACAATATCAGTATGAGCGTCATTGCGCATCAATGCTTGCCGTTCTCACGTTTACACATGAGAAAGGCACGTGGCGTCCTAAACGTGGAAATTATTTGAAATTAGTGAATGACGGCATTGTGTGGACGGTTGGAACGATCCTCGTATGCCAACGATTTCAGGTTTACGCGTCGTCGCGGTTATACGCAAAACTGTCGTTACGTGAATTACATGCCGCCGTATCGGTGTGACTGAGCAAGATAGCGTGGGTGGAGTATTCTGCGCCCAGAAGCTTTGCATTCGTGAGGATTTAAGGCGAAAATGCCACCACGCGCAATGGCGGTGATTGATCCTGTCGTCGTGATTGCGAAAACTGAAGACGAGAAACAGCGGCTAGCGCCAAATCACGCGAATCGTACTGGGTGGGTTGAACGCCAATTACCGATTTTACGAAAGAGCTGCCATTGATCATTTTCGCAGACTTCCGTGAAGAAGCACACGTAAACAATATAAACGTTTGTAATTAGTAGGCGAAAGAAGTGCGTTTACGTAATGCGTACGTGGTCGTAGAGCTGAACGTGTGAAAAGATGTCAAATGGTGCTTTGAAATCACCACGATCTGCTGTACCCTACGATCCTGAAACTTTAGGTGAAAAATCCAGCGGATGGCGTATCAAGTGAAGGGTGTCATTCACTGGGTCTCTGCTGCGCAATCGTCAGCTGAATTCCGTTTGTATGATCTACTTGTTACCGTGCCAAATCGGGTGCTGAAGATTGACATTGAAAGCGTGTTTAAATCACATTCTCTCAGTGAGTAAAGCATGGTTTTGTTGAGACAGCTTGGCTGCTGCGGGAAAGCAGAAAGGTTTATCGAGTTTGAACACGTGAGAGGTTGTTTCTGTGCAGATGGTAAAGATAGCCGTCCTGAACATTTGGTATTTAACTTAACGATGTGAAAGCAAAACCTAATGATCAACCAAGTGCGGTCAAAATAAATGCGATTTTGGCTGCTTTCTATTATTAATCAACTACCACCAGCTTGAACCTAATGGCAAAACCAATCCCTGCTTGAAATGAGCCGAATCCGAATACGGAGCCCTATGTGCGGTGGCTGCAGCCGTGCTGTTACTCGCAAATCTCTGTCTGCAGGGGCAGATGAAGCATAGCTATTACCCACTCAATAGCACTATTGCCTTTTAGATGTGAGCTTCAGAAGTGCGGTAATTATTCAGGCGTTTAAAATTGGCATGAAACTGCACAAACTCTGCCAAAAGGGTTACCTGATTTTCATTGGTTGCCTGACTTGTGCCTATCCTTGCTATGGAAGAAACACTGCTGAATGGCATCCACTCATTCTGGTCATGCAGTTCATGAAAATGTGATGTTTTAAAATGTCAAAGTAAGTTACACATGGGCATGATGTGATTGATTGGTTTGAGTTTATTATTGACGAAGATCCACACTTTTAAATAAAGCCGTTTGTCTTCACTTTCAGCTTGATTTATAATCCTAACGAGAGAGTTTATACAGTTGTCATGTGGTGTCTATACCCAAAGTCTGGAGTTCTCTCAAACAAAAAGCAGAAAAATGCGGTATCGCGCTTTCTCATTATGATATTGATGGACATCTTATTTTCGCAGATGAAAAGACCCGGTTTCAACTTTTGTCGAGGCTTGCGGCTGCTCAGCGAAGGACAGGGTACGTTGACGATGTACTGGCTGCATTTGAAAATGAACCGAAATTTGATTATCGACTCAAAATACGTCTAGTGCTTGCCCGCTGCTCGATTGAATGCTCGTTATCAGCTGATTGATGGAATCTAATGTCATTCTGTTAGAAAAACACTTTCGTATACACTTTCCTTGCGCACTTTGCTCTTTGGCTGTATCAGGTATCTATTTTTCCCGATACTGAGACAGTACTGCGTTCGTTGCTTATTTCTCCTAGAGCAGCTTTTCAACCACCCGTATTAAAAATATTAGTGTGGGGCGTGAATGTACTGCTTTACAGTTTACGCTCAAGAACAAAACTGGGAGCATTGGCGATTTTGGTGACTTAGCCTATTTGATCAGACAGTGCAAAACGAGCTGGATTATGTAGGAATTAATCCATTGCATCTGTATCCTGCTGTGCCAAAACTGAAGGCCCGAGTCCATATATGGTTCTTCTTTCTCGTCGTTGGTTGAATTTCTTATATTTAGCGAATCGATTGCAAATTTAAAGCGTTGCCGTTCGGGATGCAAAAGTGGTTTAAGCGTGGGGATATTCAAGCGAAAAATTGTCTGCTTTCGTAGAGGCTGACTGCAGTCGATTATTCTTCAATGTGTTGGCTTTAAAGTGTCACTTACCATGGGTCTGTTTGTTCTCCAGCTCTATGAGTCAATCGCTGTAGAGTGTGACACACGTCGAAATATCTTTGCCGATTATTTATAAAGGTGAACCTTTGTTTGTTACAGAGACTTATTTCAATGTATTGTTACAAGTAGCACATGCTGACTATTCAGAAGCGGAAGAAAGCTACCATTGGTTGGCTTGGCTGGCGTAAAGGAATGGCAACATTTAAAGTGCGGTAAAAAGAAAAGCCCTATTACACATGAGCATAGGCGAATCAATTTTGCTTGGTTGCAATGGCTCACGGGAAGACCAGCTTTCACGTACAAAATCTTTATGTAAACAAACCTGGTATGAGATTGGGGATTTATGGCGATTTAGCAGGTGACTGGTTCTCGATCAGCAGTGCTGATGCAGTGTGGAGCGATCTCCTGGTTTATATTGTGTAAAATGCCTCTATTGGTGCGCCACACTGATGATCCAGTGAAGGCCCTGTCGGACAGGAGTGGAATTGCCACCCTTATAATCCAACACGTGCTACAGCACGTGGCTTTCCTACATTATCGATGCTACGTGCCAATATGCAATATTTCGGTGTGCTACGCATCGATCATGTTAGGGGCTTATTCCGTTTGTGGTGGATTCCAGAAGAAAAACGCGGCTGACGGTGCTTATGTGCATTATCCTTGATGAATTAATGGCGATTCTTGCCATTGAGAAAGTGTACCTGTGAATGTTTGATTATCGGTGAAGAATCTCTGGCACCGTGCCTGATGAAGTGCGGTGGAAATTAAACGAGTTCAAATTTTCTCTTTGATAGACTATATTTTGCCCAACGAAATGGCGGATTTCCTCGTATATCTGATTATCCTCGAAATGCTATGCCTCTATTGGCACGCATGATGTTCCTCATTACAAAGGTTTTTGGCATTGTCGTGATTTAGAATTATTTAATCAACTCGGTATTTTAAATAGGAAGTGCTCAAGCAAAATACGATCAACGCGTCATGGATAAATGACCTTATTAAATAGTTTACATCGTGATAATTATTTACTCGCCGCGTCAGGAACGATGCGCTTTCTATGGCGATGCACGATCGATCAAAACCGAATGATCCATCATTATTTAGCTGAAGTGACAGCCGATTGATTGGTGTGCAATTAGAAAATTTACTTAGCCAGAGAAATCAGTTTTTAATTTCACAGGCACCTCAAATGAATACCCAAACTGGCGCAGAAACTAGCTCAACCGTTAGAGTTTATTTTAGCAATGAAGCTTTAAAAACGTTCTTTTGTGCAAATTAACCAAGGGCAGAAACTATGAGGAGTAATATGATAACCGCAGTAACACAAAGCAGTGTACGATGGTTTTTGATGCGAATGGTGATCCTTTTGCTACGCTTGGTATGCACAAACCGAGCAAGGAATTGAAATTGGCACATTATTGCCAGATGCCAATCTGAGGTGGTGATTGAGCGTGAAAGTGGTAAAGAAATAACGGAACTGGGTTGTGTCGATGAGCGTGGCCTTTTTGTTGGTGTTATTCCAAATCGTCGTCATTTTTGCTTATCAATTACAGGTTTTTGGGGCAATGAATCGCAAAGTGGAAGATCCCTCATCGTTTTCATCCTGATTGATGATTTAGAACAATGCTACTTTCTGAAGGTTCTATGCTTCGCCCGTATGAAGTGCTTGGTGCGCATTTTATGGAATGTGTGATGGTGTGAGCGGGGTGAATTTCCGCTTGCGGCACCTAATGCAAGACAGAGTTTCTATTGTGGGTGATTTCAACTATTGGGATGGTCGCCGTCATCCTATGCGTTTTCATCTAAAAGTGGTGTTTGGGAGCTCTATTACAAAAGCCAGTTTAGGACAGCTCTATAAGTTTTGAGATTAATTGATTTGTCATGGCAATCTTCGTTTCGAAAGCCGATCCGTTTGCCTTTGGTTCGCAACTTCGCCCTGATACAGCATCGCACAGTATGAGTGCATTACCAAATGTGGTGGAAATGACGGAACAACGTCGTCAGCCGATCAACAAATCAAACCGTTTACATTTTATACGAAAGTGCATTTGGGATCTTGGCGTCGTAATTTAGAAAACAATTTTGGCTGATTATTGATCAAATTGCTGATGAATTAATTCCTTATGTAAAAAGATATGGAACTCACTCATATAGAATTTTTACCGCTTTCTGAATTTTCCATTTGATGGTTCTTGGGGCTATCAACCACTTGGGCTTTATTCGCCAACCAGTCCTTTTGGCTCACCTGAGGCATTCCGTCGTTTAGTAAAACGCGCACATAGGCAGGAATTAATGTGATTTTTAGATTGGGTTCCAGGTCATTTTCCAAGTGATACGCATGGTTTGGTCTGCATTTGATGGCACGGCTTTATATAGCATGAAGACTCCTCGCGAAGGCTATCATCAAGACTGGAATACCTTAATTTATAACTATGGGACGTAATGGGTCAAAAATTTCTTATCCAGTAATGCACTGTATTGGCCGAACGCTTTGGCGTAGATGGTATTCGCGTGGATGCTGTGGCTCGATGATTTACCGCGATTATAGTCGTGCGAAGGTGACGGGATTCCAAAATCAATATGGACGCGAAAACTTGAGCTATTGAATTTTTAAAACATACCAACTGGAAAATCCACAGCGAAATGGCGGGCGCGATTTCTATTGGAGGAATCTACCTCTTTGCTGGTGTGGCTCACCCGAGTGAAAACGGTGGATTGGGCTTAATTTTTAAAATGGAATATGGGCTGGATGAACGATACGCTCGCCTATATGCAGCTTTCTGGACCCAATTTATCACGCCAATATCATCACAATAAAATGACCTTTTGGGACGATGTATCAACACGGTGATTTTGTGCTACCGCTTTCATGATGAAGTGGTGCACGGCAAATATTAAACGCCTCGATAAAATGCCGGGTGACGCATGGCAAAAGGTTTGCGAACTGCGTGCGCTACCTACGGCTATGTGGGGCACCCGGCATTGCTTTTTATGGGCAAACGAATTTGCCCAAGGTCGTGGAGTGGAATTACGAAAGAAAGTTTGGACTAGTTCTTGCTTGTTGATGAAAATATCGGTGGTGGCTGGCATAAAGGCGTTTTGAAATTAGTGAAAGACTTTGAACTCATATTTACCGAGAAAACTCACCGCTCTTTGAACTGGATTATTCTTACCTGAAGGCTTTGATTGGCTTGTCGTTGATGATGCAGCAAATTCTGTATTTGCTTTTGAGCGTCGCAGCTCAAAATGGTGAGCGCATTATCGTCATCCAGTAACTTTCACGCCCCGTGCCTCCCGCCATAATTACCGTATTGGGTGCAAAATGTTGCGGGCACTTATGAAGAAATTCTGATACTGATTCTATGTATTATCAAAGGCTCTAACGTGGGCAATTTTGGGCTATGTGCCATGTGAAGAAATTGAAAGCCATGGGACGAAAATTGTTTAGATTTCTATTCCACCATTAGGGCGACAGTTTATTTGAAAATAAATTTGTAAGATATGTTTACGATTTATAACAACGGCAAACCAGCGCCAATGGGCTATTCAATATTTACCGAGAATGGCGTGAAGGTGACTAATTTTACTGTTCTCTGCTGCAGCGAGTGTGACGCGGGAACTTTGCCTGTTTGATGGCGATAAGGAAACGCGCTTTCCTATGGTTTCGCACAAATAATGAGTGGCATTTAGCTGTAGCAGGCGTTGCAGAGGTTGGGACAGAATTATGATTTCGAATTCACGGTGAAACATGCCAATCCGAATAAATTAGTGCTCGATCCTTATGCGAAAGCGGTGAATGGTAAACCGGATTTAACTACCGAAGAAAGTCGTTCTGTGTTTTTAATGAATGACCATCGCGATAATGCTCATATTGCGCCAAGAGATGCGATTATTTCTGAAAGATTTTAATTGGGAAAAATGATTCCGCACCAATACACCTTGGGCTGAAACCATTGTGTATGAATTGCATGTTAAAGGTTTTACTAACTTAACGACAAGATTCCCGCTGAATTTACGGGGCACCTATGCAGGCTTAAGTCATCCTATCAATTTAGCTATTTAAAAAGAATTAGGCAGATTCACTAGTAGGAATTAGTTGCTGTAATTTCCATATAAATGAATCCGCACTTACAAGCTCGAGGCTTACAAAAGTATTGGGATACAATCCATTAGCTATGTTTACAGTGCGAACCTAAATATGCGGCAACAAATAATCCATTAGCTGAATTTAAAGCGATGGTGAAAGGCATTTCACAAAGCGGGTATTGAGGTTATTTTAGACGTAGTATTTAACCATTCCGCAGAATCAGAGCAAACTTGCAACATTCTGCCAGCGTGGCATTGATGATCAAACTTACTATTGGCGCAACGATCAGGGCGTTGTATCAATTGGACTGGCTGCGGCAATATGCTCAATTTATCCTCTGATGTTGGGCGAAAATGGGTTGTGAGATTGTTTACGTTATTGGGCTGAACAGTGTCATGTTGATGGTTTTCGATTTGATTTAGCCTCATCGCGTCGGGCGTGATACATCAGATTTTAATGCACCATGCTCAGCTTTTACTGACATAAAAATGAGCCAATTTACAAAATATTAAATTGATTGCAGAGCCATGGGATATCGGACATTACGGTTATCAAGTCGAATTTCCCAAGTTACTTTTCGGAATGGAATCGATCGTTTTTCGTGATGATCTTTGCCGTTTTTGGTTATGGAAAAGTGGTGAAAATTGGCGCATTTGCAGAACGCTTTGCAGGTTCTAGCGATTTATTTAAGAAAAATGATCGTTTGCCACACACAACGCTTAATTTTATTACCGCCCATGATGGTTTTGTTATGCAAGATTTGGTGAGTTATAACCAAAAACATAACGAAACGAATGGCGGAAAGAAAATCGTGATGGTCAGCACGAGAAATTACAGTTGCAACCAGCGGGGTAGAAAGGTTCTACTGAATCCCTTTATGAACCGCAAAAAGTGCGGTGGAAAATAACGCACTTTTGCACAAAGCGGATTATTAATAGAGTTTATTGCTGGCAGATGGCACTATGCTTTTGGCGGTGATGAGTTCGGCAACACTCAATATGGTAACAATAATGCCTATTGCCAAGATAACGAGATTGACCCAGCTAAATGGGCAAATTTTAACAAGGAATTATTTCGAACTACCAAAGCAAACGATTGCGGCGCGTAAGCAAATTGGTGAGTTTAAATCGGAATCAATAGTGGTCAGGTGACAGATGTGCAATGGCTTAACATTCACGGTAACAGATGACGAGTTGACGACTGGCAAAATCAACAAACCAAAAGCATTACAAGTAGTTTTAGATAAGCATTGTCTTTTATTGATTAATGCCAAAGCCGAAAGGGCAGGTGTTTCGCTTACCTCGATGGAAAATGGAAACCTCAAATCGGCACACATAATTTAACCCTCGATGCACAACAAGCGGAAAGCTTAGCTCAATGGGCTTTTGTATGCTGAGTGACGAATAACTATAAGACTATGGAATCCTTATGAAAGCTGGCGACCTTAACAAAATATGATTTAGTTAAAAATACTTTTGGTGCTTATTCTTGCGGGGTGGACGTGGTTCACGCTTGCATGAACTTACGGATAAACGTGCAAAACCTGCCCTTTATTTTGGTGGTAACCGCCGTATATGACTGCACTTTCTAATTGTATTAACTCTGGTTTTGAACCGAATTGGGGTAGTGACTCAATACGCAGCACCTCTTTACTTCGTCATTTGCAAACCGGTTGGTCTTTCTCACCACGAAGAAAAAGGGGAGTTTGTTGATATGCTTCCTGCTCGTCAACAAATTGATGATTCAACTTAGGTATCGTGGTACGGCGGATGCTGTTTATCAAAATATGGCGATTATTCGTGATCACTATCGCCCTAAATATGTTTTTGCATTTTGGCGGGTGACCATATTTATAAAACAAGACTATAGCGTCATGTTGATGGACCATGTTAACAGCGGTGCAAAATGTACGGTGGGATGTATTGAAGTACCACGCTCTGAAGCACATGAATTTGGTGTCATGGCGGTAAACGAAAATTTAAAAAGTCAAAGCCTCTTTGTTGAAAAACCAAAGATCCGCCAGCCATGGTAGGTAAAACCTGATGTTTCACTCGCATCAATGGGGATTTATGTGTTTTGATGCTGATTATCTTTACAAAATGTTGGAGAGAGAGGTCAATACACCACAAACTAGCCACGATTTTTGGTAAAGATGTATTACCAAAAATGTTTAGCAGAAGAAAACCCTTTATGCGCATCCTTTCAGCCGTTCTTGCATGGGACGTAATACTGAAAGGTGAAATTTATGTGGCGTGATGTGGGTACATTAGATAGCTCTGGCAATCTAATATCGATTTAGTATCTGAAAATCCACAGCTTGATATTTATGACCAAAGTTGGCCAATTCGCGGTAATCCAATTCAAAAGCTTACCCATCAAAAATTCTTCTACAAAAATTCAAATGTTCATCCAGTCGATAATTCTTTAATTGGCGGTGGTTGTGTGATTACTGATGCGTCTATCAGTAATTCTGTGCTATTCGATCGCGTTAAAATTGATGCTTTTCTCAAAAGTGGATCATTGCAGTAGTATTGCCACAAGTTAAAATCGGTAAGAATTGTATATTGAAAAACTGTATTCTAGACCGTGAATGTATATATTCTGATGGCATGAAATTGGCGTGAATATGGAAGAAGATAAAAACGTTTCCGTATCAGTTCAACTGGTAAAGTTATTCTAGTTACCCCGAAAATGCTGAAAAATTAGAAGGGAAGAAGTCGTCTCTGAAGAGCATTTAGATTAATAATGAAAAGTGCAGTTGTACTGTGCATCTTTTAGTAATCCCCTCTTTTCTAAAGAGGGGAGTTGATCGAGCATTATTTATGTTTTATAGGGAAAATAAAAATTAAATGAAAGTTTTTTACACGTTTGCTCAGAATTTTATCCGCTCCTTAAAACAGGCGGTTTAGCCGATGTTTTAGAGCTTTACACTAAGCCCAAAAATCAAATAGGGCTTGATGCACGCATTTTATTGCCTGCTTATCCAGCGATTTCAGCAGGTATTTCTAATACACAAGTTGTGGCTGAACTTTGATAATTTTACGGGACATGTGGTGTTGCGCTATGGCAGAGATATAATGGCGTAGGCGTTTTATTTAATCGATGCGCCACATTTATATGCGCGCGTGAGGGGAATCCATATCACGATTGTTACTATAATGATTATGGTGATAACTATAAACGCTTTGCCTTACTTGGTTGGGTTGGCGCTGAATTATCCACTGGTTTAGATAGTTGGTGGCGTGCGGATGTGGTTCATGCTCATGATTGGCATGCAGGTTTATGTGCCGCTTACTTATTTAATAAAGGTCGCCAGCAAAATCCGTATTTACGATCCACAATTTAGCGTATCAAGGGCAATTCCATTATCAGCATTTGTTTGAAATTGGCTTACCAGCAGGCATGTTTAATGTTGATGGTTTAGAGTTATTTGGACAGATTTCCTATTTAAAAAGCAGGCTTATTTTATTCCGATGTCAGCACTGCAGTGAGCCCAACTTATGCTAAAGAGATCACAACACCTGAATTTGCCTATGGCTTGAAGGTTTACTTTCTGGCTTAAAAATCTCAAGGGCGTTTAGTGGGGATTCTTAATGGTGTAGATGAAAATATTTGGCATCCAAATGCCGGGATCAATATATTCAGCATCGTTACAAATTGAAACATATGGCGGGTAAAAACAGAATAAAGCTGAACTGCAAAGCTTATTTTAATTTACCGCAAGATGAAAATGCATTGGCATTTGTGATGGTAACCCCGCTTAACCGAGCAAAAAGGCGTGGATTTATTGATTGAGTGCGGATGAAATTGTAAAACAAGGTGGCCAACTGATGATTTTTAGGGTCTGGCGCACCGCACTTTGAACAAGGTATTCGTGAGCTTGCTGAACGTTATCCACAAAAATGTTGCAGTCAAAATTGGTTACGATGAAACACTGTCACATTTATTAGTGGCAGGTGGTGATGTGATTTTAGTGCCAAGCCGTTTTGAGCGCTTGTGGCTTAACACAACTTTATGGCTTGCAATATGGCACACTTCCTCTTGTTCGAAAACGGGTGGTTTAGTCGATACGGTGGTGGATAGCACACTGGAAAATAAAAAGATCGCACGGCAACTGGTTTTTGTGTTCGAGCAAGCAACAGCTGAAGATTTACGCAGAAGTATCCAGCAAGCGTTTGATATTTGGCAAAAACCGAGAGTTTGGTCAGCATTGCGAGCGAATGCGATGGCACAAGATTTCAGCTGGCGTAAAGCAGCAGAACAATATCGTGCGCTTTATGAACGTTTGTAGTTTTATTTATAAACGTTAAGAGACAATAGTCTGTTTGTAGATTATTGTTGTAAGCTCTGTGATTGTGCTTGTTTTTCGACAAAATAAAGCATAAAAATTCGAACGAATTTATTAGAGGTATAAAGGTTCTCCAGATACAAAGAGCGGTCTATTTCGATTGATTTTGAAATGTGCGTGAATTTTTAAATCAACATCTCTTTTTATTATAGATAATTATTAACATTCAAACCGAGGTTTTCACTTATGATAATGGATAATTTTCTGATTCTCCATTCCTATACAATCGCCCACAAATGACTGTTGAGGCAATCAAAAATCAATTGTTTATAAAGCTTATTTTTAATTGGTCGATCACCGCGCAGAAGCCGAGCCAACGCGATTGAGCTAAACGCAACACTCACGCTGTGCGTGACTTAGTAACAGAAGGGTGGATTACCACAGCTCGCCAAACTCGAGCAGAAGATGCTCGCCGTGTTTACTACCTTTCAATGGAATTTTTAATCGGGCGTACGCTTTCTAATGCAATGATTGCAGAAGGTATTTATGGATTAGCACAGAAGCCTTATCTGAATTAAATGTGGATTTAGAAGAAGTTTTAGAAAAAAAGTTGATCCTGGCTTGGGTAATGGCGGTTTTAGGGTCGTTTAGCCGCTTGCTTTATGGATTCGATTGCGACCCTTGGTTTACCAGGTATGGGTTACGGTATTCGTTATGAATATGGTATGTTCCGCACAAAAATTGAAAATGGTCAGCAAGTCGAGCGTCCAGATGCGTGGCTTGAAAAAGGTGCACCTGTGGGAGTTCATTCGTCCATCAAACGCTTTACCGTAGAATTTGGTGGAAACATTCATTTCGAGGGCAAAAATGTATGTCAAAGATACCGAAAAAGTGACCGCACTTGCTTACGACCAAATGATACCCAGGTTATCAAAACAATTCTGCAGCAACATTACGCTTATGGTCTGCTCATGCAGGTGAAAGTATTTAATCTTGCAGACTTTAACCGCGGTGAACACCTAGCAGCATTAGAAGAACACTCTGCAAATAAAAACTTATCACGCGTACTTTATCCTGATGATTCTACTTGGAATGGTCATGCGAATTGCGTTTACGTCAAGAGTATTTTCTTAGTCTCTGCATCACTTCAAGATATTTTACGCCGTCACAAACGCACCCACGATAGCCTTGAAAACTTAGCAGATAAAGTGGCAATTCATTTTAAATGACACACTCATCCAGCTTTAGCAATTCCTGAGTTAATGCGTATTTTAGTGGATGATGAAGGTTTTGAATGGAAAAAGCTTGGGAGATGACGCTAACATTTTCTCTTACACCTGCCATACTCTTAATGTCAGACATTAGAAACTTGGCCAGTCGGGAAACGATGGCAAAAATCTTGCCACGTCATTTTGACAGATGATTTTTGAAATCAATGATCATTTCTTAGAGTATGTTCGTTCTTACGTCACCACGGATAACGATTTTTATTCGTCGAGTTTCTCTTATCGAAGAAGGCTACCAACGCAAAGTGCGTATGGGCTGGCTATCCGTTGTGGGTTCACACAAAATTAACGGTGTGTAGAAATCATTCCGGATTTAATGGTGACTTCAACCTTTGCAGATTTTTGCTCGTATTTTCCCAGAACGCTTTACCAATGTGACAACATGGTATTACCCCTCGTCGTTGGTTAGCCGTTGCGAATCCACAGTTAGCAGACTTATTCGATAAATACATTGGTTCAGAATGGCGTTGTGATTTAAGTCAAATCGAAAAACTTAAACCATTTACGCAAGAAAAAGCATCTAAAGGAAGCGATTGCGGATATTAAATTGCGAACAAAGGTGAAATTGGCGGAATATGTGAAATCTGAATTAGGTGTTGAACTTGATCCACATGCGTTATTTGATGTTCCAAGTAAAACGTATTCACGAATATAAACGTCAAATGTTGAACGTATTGCATATTATTGCCGCTACAATGAAATACTTGCTCATCCTGAAAAAGATTGGCAACCGCGGATGTATTTTAGCGGGTAAAGTAGCAGGCTTCAAATTATGCAGCGAAACAAACGATCCATTTAATTAATGATGTTGCTAATGTCATCAATAATGATGAGCGTTTGAAAGGCCGTTTAAAAAGTTGATGATTCCAAATTACAGCGTAAGCCTTGCCCATGTTGATTATTCCAGCAGCGGATATTTCAGAGCAAATTTCACTTGCAGGCACAGAGGCTCTGGCACCAGTAATATGAAGTTTGCCTTAAATGGCGCATTAACACTCGGTACACTTGACGGTGCAAACGTGAGATCTTGGAAAACGTGGGTGAAGATAACATCTTTATTTTTCGGCAACACTGTGGAACAAGTTGAGCAACTTCGTCGAGAAGGATATCGCTCGTTTGAATACTATCAAAATGACGCTCAATTACGCACAGTCGTGGATCAAATTATTGAGGGTAAATCTCACCAGAAGATCCTCAACGTTATCATCAACTCATTACAAGGTTTGCAATACCACGATTATTATCAAGCTTTCGCTGATTTCCGTAGTTATGTAGAAACTCAAAAGCCGTAGATGAAAAATACAAACAACGCGACCAATGGATTGAAAGCACCATTCAAAAAATATCGTGAATATGGGCTTCTTTCTCATCTGACCGCACTATTAAAGAGTATGCGGAGAGAATTTGGAAAGTTGAGCCTGTTCAATTAGGTGATTACATTTTATATTAATAGCTAAATAAATTATCTGCATCAAGCCCGAGTTTGATGCAGATTTTTATATTTAAACTAATGAAAAATAACAGAAATTACCAATGTAACCTTTATGGGGCAATATGGAAAACAAAACTTTATATTGGAGCGCATAGTCGTGGCACATTAACATAAGTAATGCATTAAAAAGCGCTAAATACAGAAGATAACCGAGATAAAAGCTACTTTCAGGCACGACAATTAAAAATGGTTGGTCCTGCAGCTGATGTTACAAGAGCGGATGGTTATTTAAGTCAATTGCAAACGGGTAAAGAAAGAACCACTTCAGATGGTTCAATTCGGATTGAGAATCATACTAGTGACCCTGTGGGTAGTATGCCGATTTTTATTAGGGATGAAACTCTGCAACGACATCTGAAAATAATCTCAATAAAGGTTTGGATTGAACATGCATTAGCGATATATTTGGTGACACTTCATCAGTACATAATTGCTATGGACTAGGACAAAGACAATGCGTTATTGATGGATATCGAACAGAGAGAGATCTAAAAATGGGAAATGAGCAAACCATTTTTAATTTAAATAAATCAAAAGGAGAATGATATGAAGATTCTATTTTTATATTTGGTTTGCTAACAATCAATGCTTGTTCTTTTTGGAGGATTTCAACCTCCACCACCACATGATCATTGGCGGCTACATAATGAGAAAGCATTATTTCCGAACTCAGATCCTGATGTTTTTAACTAAATATCTTGCTAGAAGAAAAAGATATGAAGGATTGCGGTATGGATTTTTGTCAGTGGTGAAAGTGATAATCGAAGAAGTAAACCTTTGTTTGGAAAGTAAGGGTGGTATCTGAAAGGAGGACCAGTTTGTGAAGAAAGAACAATGTGGAATAGACCAATATGTATCCAATGGCGACACAGTAAACCTGATGCTAAGCCTTGGCAGTAATTAACAAGAGCGCTTAAAAGTGCGGTCAATATTCAGTGAATTTTAAAATCTCTGAATATTGACCGCACTTCTTATTTTCAACGATGCTTATGTTAAGCAAATTTTATAATTTACATCCAACTTCACGTAAGCACACTAACGCTTTTTCACGGAAATATCGCGAGCGAGTAAGACACCTAAATAGCTATGACCATTGTCTTAGTCTTTTTCCGAAAATATGAATATTGCTATTAACCTAAACCCAGCATTGATTATAGTAAAGATTCCGATAGCCAATCCAGCACAACAAAAAGTGGTATTAATACACAAAATATCATTATTAAAGATGAAGCAGAGCAGCTAAAACATACAGGCAAAAACGGTGCAGAAGAAATTGCTGCGATAAAAACCGATATCACTACAGAGAGTGCACCAAGTCAAAGTGGTAAATTAGAGTCGTTTTTAATGAAGAAGTGTTGGGTAACTATTCTGCTGGAGTGAGGTAAATTTTGAGGTGTTTTATTATATGAGATTTTTCGTGATCCCTATCACAATATCTTGTAAAACCACTAAAAACGTTACCATTTTCATTCAATCAATGATACAGTTGTATCCGTTTGACTTTTTGTCATTTTAACGATGAATAGGCGAAGGTTTGTTCATTAACTCATCAGCCCAATCATCAATCAGAGGAAACAGTATGTGATTGGTGTACCTAGAGAGCTGCTTGAGAATGAGAGGCCGTGTGGCGGCAACGCCGAAAACGGTTCAGCAAATATTGAAATTGAGCTTGACGTGATCGTGGAACACGATGCAGGTTTTAAAGCTAGTTTTGAAGATCAAGCATTTTTAGAGAGGCAGGCGCGAAGATCGGTACGTCGGCTGAAATTTGGCAATCGGATATTATCTTCAAAGTAAATGCACCGACAGATGAAGAAATCGCTCAAATGAAGGAAGGCGCAACGCTTGTGAGCTTTATTTGGCGTATGCAAAACTCTGAGTTAATGAAAAACTCACAGCGAAGAAAAATTAATGTGTTGGCCATGGATGCGTGCCTCGTATTTCTCGTGCGCAAGCATTGGATGCGCTTTCTTCTATGGCGAATATTTCTGGTTATCGCGCTGTTATTGAGCCTGCGCATGAATTCGCAGAAACTTCTTTACTGGGCAAGATTACTGCGCAGGTAAAGTTCCACCAGCAAAAAGTGTTGGTGATTGGTGCTGGATGTGGCTGGTTTAGCGGCAATTGGTGCAACAAATAGCCTTGGGGCGATTGTTCGTGCTGTGACTCTCGTCCTGAAGTGAAAGAGCAAGTTCAGAAAGTATGGGTGCAAGCTTCTAGAAATTGATTTTAAAGAAGAAGGCGGCAGTGGTGATGGTTATGCGACAGTGATGTCGGAAGAATTTAACCGTCGTGCGATGGGCGCTTACGCAGAACAAGCTAAAGAAGTCGATATGATTATTACTACGGCGGCTATTCCGGGTAAACCAGCGCCTCGTTTAATCACCAAAGAAATGGTGGATTCAATGAAGCCAGGTTCGGTGATTGTGGATTTAGCGGCTGCAACTGGTGGTAACTGTGAATATACGCAAGCAGGGAAAGTTGTTACAACTGAAAACCAAGTGAAAGTGATTGGTTATACGGATTTCCCAAAGCCGTTTACCAACGCAATCTTCTCAACTTTATGGCACAAACTTGAGTCAATTTATTAAAACTTTTGGCAAAAGAGAAAGATAACATATCAATATTGATTTTGAAGATGTGGTTCTTCGTGGCGTGACCGTTGTTCGTGATGGGGAAGAAATTCCACCAGCACAAATTCAAATGTCTGCACAACCAAAAACAAGAGCAAAGCTGCACCAGTAGCAGAGAAAAAGAATCTAAACCAACAGATCCTCGTGTGAAATACGCTGTGATGGCAGGTGTTGGCGTGTTATCCTTTGGTTAGCTTCTGTTGCGCCCGCTGCATTTTTATCACATTTCACCGTATTTGTTTTTAGCTTGTGTGGTGGGTTATTACGTGGTTTGGAATGTTAGCCATGCGCTTCACACACCATTAATGGCAGTAACGAAATGCAATTTCAGGCATTATTATTGTAGGCGCGTTATTACAAATTCGTCAGCCAACAGGCAATTTACTTTATCGATGCCTTAGCTTTTGTGGCGATTTTGGTGGCAAGCATCAATATTTTTGGTGGTTTCCGTGTCACACAACGTATGTTAGCAATGTTTAGAAAAGGTTAAGGAGCGCACAATGTCTGAAGGTTTAGTACAGGCTGCGTATATTTTAGCAGCATTACTTTTTCATTATGAGCTTGGCAGGACTTTCTAAACATGAAACCGCTAAAGCGGGTTGTTGGTTCAGTATTGTTGGTATGACAATTGCCCTATCGCAACAATTTTTGGACCCTCATTCTGAAGGAACATTTTTGGATCATTATTGCAATGATCATCGGTGGTGCAATCGGTGTTCAACGTGCATTAAAAAGTAGAAATGACTGAAATGCCAGAACTTGTGGCGATTCTTCACAGTTTTGTCGGTTTAGCGGCTGTACTTGTAGGTTTATAGCTATGGTTTACACCATGAGGCATTAATGCCAGAAGGATTAGATGCAGCAGCTACAAGCGCCCATTTGTAGCAGAGCAAGCAGTATTAACGAATATTCATAATGTTGGAAGTATTTTTAGGTATTTTTATCGGTGCCGTAACTTTCACTGGTTCTGTTGTTGCATTGGTAAATTAAGCGGAAGAAATTAATTCAAAAAGCATTAATGTTGCCACATCGCCATAAATTAAATTTAGCGCACTTGCATGGTATCTGCACTGATTGATGGTGGCATTCTTTGAATAATCCAGAAAGCAGTTTTTCCTGTGTTATTAATGACAGCGATTGCGCTTGCATTTGATAGCACCAGGTCATCAATCGGTGAGCAGATATGCCAGTTGTGGTATCAATGCTTAACTCATATCCAGGTTGGGCAGCGGCGGCGGCAGGTTTTAGCGTTGAATAATGACTTGCTCATCGTAACAGGGGCGCTTGTTGGTTCTTCTGGTGCAATTCTTTCTTACATCATGTGTAAAGCAATGAACCGTTCATTTGTGAGCGTAATTGCGGGTGGTTTTGGTAACGATGTTCAAGTTTCTTCAAGCGAAGAACAAGGCGAACACCGTGAAACTACGGCAGAAGAAGTGGCTGAATTGTTGAAAAATGCAAGTTCTGTCATATATCACGCCGGGATATGGTATGGCTGTGGCGTACGCTACAATATCCAGTCGCTGATATTACGGCAAAAATTGCGTGAACGTGGTGTGAACGTTCGTTTTGGTATTCATCCTGTTGCAGGACGTTTACCAGGCCACATGAACGTGCTTTTTAGCTGGAAGCGAAAGTACCTTACGATGTTGTACTTGAAATGGATGAAATCAACGACGATTTCGCTGATACTGATGTGGTATTGGTTATCGGTGCTAACGATACGGTAAACCCAGCTGCGATGGAAGATCCAAATAGCCCAATCGCGGGAATGCCTGTGTTGGAAGTATGGAAAGCGCAAAATGTGATTGTGTTCAAACGTTCAATGGCAGTGGGTTACGCAGGTTTCAAAACCCATTATTCTTCAAAGAGAATACGCAAATGCTCTTTGGTGATGCAAAGATCGTGTTGAAGACATCTTAAAAGCATTATAAAAACACGCATAAAAATAACCGCACTCGGGGTTGCCTAAGTGCGTATTTTTTATGGTGTTTAGTGACTATCTTCAGGATTTTCAAAATTTCTGAACACAAGCCCAATCCAGATAAAAATTCAATAAATGCCCGCACTTTTATTGGTAAATGTCTTCTGTTTGAGATAGACCACATGAATTTCTAATTTTTGTTGTTTATATTCCGGTAATATTTCAATCAGTTCACCCTTTTTCGAGAGATTGACCAATAATAAATCTAGGTAAATTCACAATGCCTAGTCCTGCTTTTTGCCATTTCTAATAAGGCTAAACCGCTATTGCTCACAACCTTGATTGGATTTTGAAAGTCGTGTGTGTTTGATTTATGCGTGAGCCAACCCAATTTACGTGATTCATTGCATTTTTATAAAGTAGCCATTGTGATGTTCTAAATCATCAGGTGTTTGTGGGATACCATTCACCTCAAGATAGCTTTGTGAGGCCGCAAAATGGAGTGTAGTAGTGCTGATTTTGCGTGATACAAGAGAACTGTCCGCCATATAGCCGATACGTAATGCAAGATCATCAGCCTTCTGCCACAAGGTCAATTTTTATCATTAAACTCAATTTCAACATGTAGATTAGGATGCTTTGGCAATAAATAGCGGTAAATTCGGGTACGATGAAAAGTAAACCAAAAATCACGAGGAACAGAAATAAGTAAATTTCCTTGTAATGAGCTGGTGAAAGGTGGGTGATGCTAGAATCAGCTCCATCTAAATCAAGCAAAAATTCCTTGGCAGCGTTGGTAATACATCATCCCCGCCTCAGTAGGCATAATTTTTCTGGTGGTACGTTGTAACAATCGTGTTTTAAATGTTCTTCTAATTGTGAAACTCAATTTGCTTGCCATCGCCACAGAAATATTTTGTTGCTTTGCTGCCAATGTAAAACTTTGGGTTTCAATGACTTTGCAAAAATAGAAATCGCGTTGAGTTTATCCATTTATAGACCTTTTTGAAAAAATGGCTGATTTTGCCTACATAATCTTGACTATACCCCCAATTTCTACAAATTCTAGTGATATTAGGTAATCAAATGAGTAAATCCTGGTGATTGTGGAGTCGCCGGCAAAAAGCAAAGACCATCAATAAATATTTAGTAGCCAATATGTGGTGAAATCTAGTGTTGGACATATTCGTGATTTGCCGACGGTTGGTTCTAGATACAGGTGAAAAAGCTAAACCAATTTCAACCAAAAGGTATGGATGTCGAAGAAAAAGCAAAAATTAAGGCAGAGAAGGAACGTAACGCCTTAGTTAAACGTATGGGGATTGATCCTTATCACGATTGGAAAGCAAATTATCAGATTTTTGCCTGGTAAAGAAAAAGTGGTTTCCGAATTAAAATCGCTTGCTAGCGAGATCACATTTATCTCGCAACCGACTTGGATAGAGAAGCGAGAAGTCGATTGCATGGCATCTACGTGAGTGATTGGTGGCGATGATGAGCGATTTGGCCGTGTAGTGTTTAACGAAATCACTAAGAAATGCCATTAAACAGGCTTTTGAAAAAGCCTGAACAATTAAATATGGATCGATGTTAATGCACAACAAACTCGTCGCTTTTTAGATAGAGTAGTGGGCTTTTATGGTGTCACCATTACTGGAAAAAGTCGCGCGCGCTTTCTGCTGGTCGAGTTCAATCGGTTGCGGTCAAATTACTAGTAGAACGCGAGCGTGAAAATTCAAAAGCGTCCAACCTGAAGAATATTGGGAAGTTGCCGTCCTTACGAACAATCAAAATAAACAAGCTATACGTTTGGATGTCACGGATTATAAAGGCAAGAAATTTGATCCAAAAATCAAAAAGAAGCACAAAGTGCGGTAGATTTTTCTGAGATGTTTCCGATTACGTTGTCACAGATTTGAAAACTGCCAACAAGTTCTCGTCCCAGAGCGCCATTTATCACGATCAACGCTTCAACAAACCGCAAGTACTCGCTGGAGTTTGGCGTTAAAAAACAATGATGTTAGCTCAACGTTTATATGAAACGGGTTACATTACTTATATGCGTACGGACTCAACTCAATTTGAGCCAAGATGCGCTGAATATGGCGCGTAGCTATATTGAAAATCATTTTGGTGCACAATATTTACCAGAAAAACCAAATTTCTATTCTAGTAAAGAAAATGCCAAAGAGGCGCATGAGGCTATTCGTCCATCAGACATTCGAGCATTGCCTGAATCCTTAGAAGGAATGGAAAAAGATGCGGTACGCCTTTATGATTTAATTTGGCGTCAATTCTTAGCATGTCGAAATGCCGCCTGCACAATATGATAGCAGTACATTGACTGTTTCCGCAGGCGATTATACCTTGAAAGCAAAAAGGCCGAATTTTTACGTTTTGATGGTTGGACAAAAGTATTGCCACAGACAGCAAAAATCCTGAAGATCAAGAATTACCTTCAGCTGCTGTTTCAGAAAAACTTGCTAAAAGAAGTGCAGCCCACTCAACACTTTACTAAGCCACCGGCCTCGTTTTACTGAAGCCGGGCTTTTAGTAAAAGAATTGGAAAAACGTGGTATTGGCCGACCTTCCACTTATGCGGCAATTATTTCCACCATTCAAGAACGTGGTTATGTTCGTACTGAAAATCGTCGTTTCATGCAGAAAGATGGGCGAAATTGTGACGGATCGCCCTCAATGAGTCTTTGGTGAATTAATGAATTGCGATTTCACCGCGAATATGGAAGATACTTTTAGATAAAATTGCCTCTGGTTCGGTGTGACCTGGAAAAACTGAATCGAATCAATTCTTCAAGGATTTTTCTAGCCAGCTCTAAAGCTGAATTGATCGAACTTGAAGGCGGTATGCGCCCAAAATAGCCTTGTAGAAACAGAGGTATAAAATGCCCAACCGTGGCAGAAATATGGCAACTCGTACGGCAAGTACAGGGGTATTTTGAGGTGCACGGGTTATGCATTGCCGCCAAAAGAGCGGGTGCAAAACAACGATTAATTTAATTCCTCAGCGGGAATTATTGAATGTTTTAGATGAATCTTCGAGAACCAAAGCATTAATGGATCGTAAACGTTGTACAAAATGTGGAACGGCAATGGACAGCTATGTAATCGATGCCCACCGTAAAATCCATATTTGTGGTAATAATCCAAATCGTGATGGATATTTGATTGAAGAAGGTTCATTCAAAATTAAAGGCTATGATGGCCCTGTTGTTGAGTGTGATAAATGCGGTGCGGATATGCATTTAAAACTTGGCACGTCTGGCAAGTATATGGATGTACAAATTGTGATAACACGCGCAAAATTTTAAAAATGGCGAGTCGCACCAGAAAGAAGAGCCAGTACATTTTCCTGAGTTAAAATGCGAAAAATCTGATGCATATTTTGTATTGCGTGATGGTGCGAGTGGTGTGACGGCGTCAGCACATAACTTTCTCGAAACTTCCCGCGAACACGCCCAGTTAAAAATCGCTGAACTAGTGCAATATCGCGAGCGTTTACCTGAAAAATTAGCTTATTTAGCGGATGCACCACAAAAAGACCCCAGAAGGGAATGGCAGATTGTTCGTTTTAGTCGTAAAGAGAAAAACAATATGTGACTTCTGAAAAAGATGGAAAAAGCGACTAAATGGATTGTTGACTTCACCAATGGAAAATGGGTTGAACGGAAAGTGAAGAGTGCGGTAAATCACCGCACTTTTTGTAATAAATCTTCTTATGTTTTGTAGGTTATTGAGGATTAAAGGCTGCTACAATTTCATTAATTTTATTTTTGCGGACGCTTGGGCTTTTTCAATCGCTTCTGGTCCGAATCCAATGCCTTGCGCATAAACAAATTGCACATCTGTGATACCGATAAAACCTAAAATTGACTTCATATACTGTGTCACTTTCAGATTTTCTTTTCATCATCAATCACCAAATGTACATAACACAATCGCTACCTTTTAATAACCCTTGAGGCCCATTTGCCGTATATTGAAAGTGACACGGGCGACGTTACAAATCAAAATAAGTTTTTAATTGTGTTGGAATGCTCTAGATTATACATTGGTGCACCAATCAATCAGAGTCTCTGCATTTTTAATTCAGAGACTAATTCATCGGAAAGTGCAAGAAGTTGTTTTTCTTCATCGTTTTTAGAGTTCACCACTGCACAGCTGTTGCTGCTGTGGCATCAAAATATGGAAGTGGTTGTTGGGCTAGATCGCGTACGACAATGTGATTACCTTTGTAATTTTTCGATAACATAATCGGCCAATTGATTGGTCTGGGCGTTATCCTGAAATGCTAGATTTTAATACTAATACGTTGCTCATTTTTATTCCTTAACTGGGTATTTAAAAGTGCAGTTATTCTAGCCTTTATTTTTAGGATATAAAGCCCCCAGCCAGAAAACATTATTTTCTTTCTGTAAAATATGTGCATTTATTTAACATCACCTTAAGAAAGTGATAGAATTCTGCCACGCATTTTTGCCCTAATTTCGCTCGTTCAATGGTAGGAATGGTGCCCAAGTAGGGCAAAAAGTGCGGTTACTATAGAATTTTAAACGAACACGTCACCTTTCGTATGGGTGACCACTGTATAAGGAAAACAATGCCAATTATTACTTTACCTGACGGTTCCCAACGTCAATTCGATCATCCTGTTTCTGTTCTTGAAGTCGCACAAGATATTGGTGCGGATCTTGCTAAAGCCACTATCGCAGGTCGTGTAATGGTGAGCGTCGTGATGCATGCGATGTTATCGACCAAGATGCAACACTTGAAATTATTACTGCTAAAGGTGAAGATGGTTTAGAAATTATCTCGCCACTCATGTGCACACTTTGTTTGGTCATGCTATTAAACAATTATTCCCAGATGTAAAAATGGCAATCGGTCCAACTATTGAAAACGGTTTCTACTATGATATTGATTTGAGATCGCTCTTTAACGCAAGAAGATTTAGATGCCATCGAAAACGTATGTTGGAATTGGCAAAAACCAATTATGACGTCGTGAAAACGCGTTACTTGGCAAGCAGTCGCGTGATACCTTTGAAAAACGCGGCGAGCCATACAAAATGGCAATTTTAGATGAAAAACATTGAACGTACTGCAACACCTGCGTTATATCATCATTTAGAATATATTGATCATGTGCCGTAGCCCACACGTGCCAAATATGCGTTTCTGTCAGCATTTCAAATTACAAAAAGTTGCTGGTGCGTACTGGCGTGGTGACAAGCAAAATAAAATGTTACAACGTATCATATGGTACGGCTTGGGCGGATAAAAACAACTTGCTGAATACTTAACGCGCTTAGAAGAAAAGCTGGCAAAACGTGACCACCGTAAAATTGGTAAAGCATTAGATTTATATCATATGCAAGAAGAAAGCCGCCAGGTATGGTGTTCTGGCACAATGATGGTTGGACAATTTTCCGTGAACTTGAAACGTTCGTGCGTACTAAAATTAGTCAATACGATTATCAAGAAGTAAAGGTCCGTTTATGATGGATCGCGTATTGTGAGGGAAAAACAGGTCACTGGCAAAATTATGCAGATTTAATGTTCACAACCCAATCTGAAAAACCGTGAATATGCAATTAAACCGATGAACTGTCCAGGACACGTTCAAATTTTTAATCAAGGTTTAAAAATCTTTACCGTGATTTTACCAATCCGTATGGCGAATTTTGGTTCTTGCCATCGTAATGAACCATCAGGTTCTTTACACGGTTTAATGCGTGTTCAGTGGCTTTTACTCAAGATGATGCACATATTTTCTGTACTGAAGATCAAAATTGAGAGCGAAGTAACTAGTTGTATCAAAAATGGTGTACGACATTTATAGCACCTTTGGTTTCACTATATCGCAGTAAAACTTTCTACCGCCCTGGAAAATCGTAATCGGTTCAGATAAAATGTGGATCGCGAGCCTGGCCTTGCTGCCGCATTAGCGCACAACGGTCTTGAATATGAAATTCAAGAAGGTGAAGCGCGCATTCTATGGTCCGAAAATCGAATTTGCATTACGTGATAGCATTGGCCGTGAACGGCAATGTGTACCGTTCAATTAGACTTCGCATTACCCTGGTCGTTTAGAGTGCAACTATGTGGCAGAAGACAATAGCCGTAAAACCCCGTCAGTGATTCACCGTGCAATTTTAGGTTCTATTGAGCGCTTTATTGGTATCATTACCGAAGAATATGCAGGTTTCTTCCTGCATGGTTAGCTCAACCCAAAGCGGTTGTGATGAATATCACCGATAGCCAGCTGACTATGTACAGAAAGTAGCAAAACAGCTTTCGATGTAGGTTTACGCGTGAAAACCGATTTACGTAACGAAAAAGAGTGGGCCAAAAATTCGTGAACATACTTTACGTCGTGTGCCTTATATGCTTGTTTGTGGTGATAAAGAAATCGCTGAAGGCAAAGGGCAGTACGTACCCGTAAAGGTGCAGATTTAGGCACATTTCACCGTGGAAGAATTTGCAGAAATCTTGAGAAATCAAGTAAGAAATCGTGAATTAAAGTTATTGAATGAAGAGTAATACTTTTCGAAAATAACCAATATAATTTACTGTTTAAACAGTATTTTCAATTTAACGGTGATCGTTGGCTGATTACCGTTATCTTTTATTTTGTAACAGAATAGTTTAATGTTGAAATCAAGTGCATAAAAACCGCACTTTAAAAGAGTGCGGTTATATTCAATTCTGTTTTTATGGAAGAAATTATTCACCCCAACCATTACAGACGTTGCTTTGATGATTGCGTATGCTCTTTACCAACTTCTAAGTTTTAATTCTTTAACTGCTGCTAAAGATACAGTAAGAAGCACGCCACGACTGTACCGATATCAATGTGAACGATGCATTTCACTGAACCGTTTTCGATTGAAACAACTTTCTACCTTTTAATTGGTTTCTTGCACTAATTTTCATAACATTTCTGTTAGTTAGGGTTTAAAAGAGCTTGTATTTTATTCCTTATCTTAAAAGACAAGTCATAAGTAAAAACACAAGGTTTAAAAACTCTTGAAAATTGACCGCTCTTTTATACGCTATAAGCATTTTGCAGGTTTCAGTGTCTGCAATTTTGTGGCTTGTTTTGCCCGGGCCTTCGGGAAATAAGCGTTGCAAATAGCGGTTGTTACCTTTATCCGAACCAAGCTTTTCAGCCATGGCTTTTACCAACATACGGATGGCAGGGGATGTGTTATATTCTTGGTAAAAGTCTCGCACAAAAGTAAATCACTCCCAATGTGCATCAGTTAATTCAATACTTTCTACCTGAGCAATAGCTCGAGCGACATTTCGTTCCATTGTTGACTATTAAGTAAATAACCATCTTTGTCAGTTTCAATTTCCATTCCATTGATATTCAACTATAATTTACTTTCTTTTAAAGTTAATCATTTCGTTGTTTGAAAAATCCGTTTGATCTTCATCTTCAAATTGCATTGGCGATTCGTTCTTCATCAAATGCGGTATCGCCTTCAATGCCATCAATTAGTTGGCCATGTTTGATGCCTTTTGAAATCAAATAATTTTGGATCACACATAGTGACAATGTAATGTTTTGCATTGCGCTGAACATGGTTTCTAAAACGTCCCGGATATTAGGATCCCGCGATACATTTCTTTTACATCTTAGCGTTGAAGATTTGGTTTAGAGCCATATAGATTACAAGGAATAATCGGAAATTCTTTTCGCGATGGCATATTTTCTCAATATCTTTTTCTTTGCGGTAAGCAAGCGGACGAATCACAATTTGTTTACCATCATCAGAAATTAATTTAGGTGGCATGGATTTCATTTTGCTCCATAAAACATAGTTTAAAAATAGTGTCGCTAACATATCGTCTCGGTGGTGTCCTAACGCGATTTTTGGTTGCTCCAAGTTCTGTGGCGGTACGGTATAAAATACCACGGCGTAGGGCAGAGCAGAGTGAACAAGTGGTTTTTCCTTCTGGAATCTTTCACAATTCCGTAAGTATTTTCTTGATGATTTTGTAATCTACGCCAATGCTTTCTAAATATTCGGGCAATACGTGCTCAGGGAAACCTGGTTGCTTTTGATCAAGGCTTTACCGCCACAATATCAAATTTTATCGGCGCACTTTTGCTGTAAATTCAACAAAAGCATCGAGAAAGTCAGTATAACCGTCTTTGCCTGGCCCGGATAAACACACGCATGACTTTAATCGCCATCTTCGATCATCCCAAAATTCGGCAATGGCGTTGCCCACGCCACGGCGAAGACGTTTTGTACTTGTATTGAAATTATAGGTTTGTCTTGTTGGGCTTAACTGCTACCTGCTCATTCTGTTATCTTTAGTTATTCATGAAAGGCGCACATTATACGTGAAAATAGGAAAAGTGCGCGCCAATCCAAAAGCAGACTTTTGCAGATCCGCATCCTGCAGACGGTCTTTCCACTCTGTTCACTCTTTAACGCCGTGCATCCATTGATTGAAACATTCCGAACCGGTCTCCTGAAACCTCGTCTCTGCAAAAAGATCGCGAGTTTTCTTTCAATTCTGACGTACCGAGCGCTTGTTTGTTTCTGCTGGCAGATTGCAAATTTGCATAACAACGAACGTTTAGATCGGCGAAATGCAGTTAGAGTCTGATCTTTGTGGATATTTTCCGCCACACGATGAACGCTTTCTTGAGCGGATCCATCGGATGCCATTGCAACACGAGCGAATAATGCAATTAATGAATTAGCGAAAACAACGTCGTTAAACCGCTGTTTAGTGAAGCGAATTTACTGAAGGTTTGGCGATTTACCGTGTTTGACGCCATTAGGTGTTGGCGCATTCTGATTATTGTCATCTGTCGAAGCGTGAATTTTCCGCATTGGCGTCTTTCGGCAAACTTTCCATTGTGGCAGATGAAATTCAACGCGCCTGATTCTGCAGAAGAAGTCAGGCGAATAATGAAAGTGAACATTATTGCGCGCGCAATGTATTTGCGCTATCAAAATAGCGCCGTCCTGCTGTGAGATTTTGATAGCATCGATCTTTCTACAACGTGTCACGGATGAAAACTACAGCAAAAGATTAAAGATGAAACCGGCAGAGCTTCTAATAAAGATTGGCGTGCGGCAGTTTCAAGCTGTGACAGCGTGCCATTAGAGTAAACATTCGAATTATACGCGAATTACAAGATACGCTAAATGCCGTGGGGATAAACTCGTGGCGCAATTATTGCGTATTCAAGATTGTGTGATCGGGCGATGACTCGTATTTTAGCGATCACCATCACTACCGACGTACAATCTCAAACTTTGACCGAATTATTAGCTGGGACAGGTCAATATAGACGCATGGAGTGGGTCACAGACCGCCATGCATGAAATTTATCTCGTACAGCCATTGGCGCGCTGGAGGATCGCGTGTTTCTGCACAACGTTTACGGGACTCTATTCATCATTATTTGAGCATCCTTGGTCTCTATGAGATGCGCTGAGCTGTTTAGTTGATCTGCGTAGATGAAACAGTAGTCAGTGAAGATGCTCAGCGTGAATTGCGGAAAGAATCGTACACGAACTTTCTGATTTACACGATCAAATTGCAGGAGCATAGCGCAAGGCATGTACTGATCGCTTATCGTGCCAACCGTCCGATTGATTTGAGTTTAGTGTTAGCAGAACAACCGAAAAGTATCCACTCTCGTCATTTGATGATGGCTCGAATCATTATTGATTGCCGTACGTCTTGGTATGGCAATGATGATTTATCGGGTATTTATCCAGATTGGCAAGCAATTAACAGAACGTGCTGCAGAAGTGCAAGGCATGTGATTTGATAAGCATTGATTTTAAGATAATGAAAACGCTAATTTCGACGGAAATTTACTCTGTTATGGTCTCCCACTCCTCCTTTCTGCTAAATAGGAATAACAATGACATCGACACAGATTATTTCTACTGTAAAGTTAGAAAATGCTGAAAGGAACCAGCAAAATTGATTTGTTAGAATATTCTCCCTCTTTACAAAAGTGGGCCAGAGATTTGATAACAATGATTAACGAAGCAGCACTGAATAAAGTTTTTAATAGAGAAACAAACCTCATGACAGACAACCTTCATGATGTACTTCAAACTGTTGTGGTACGATTGTAAATCCATTGTTTGTATGAGTTCATTGCGCAAACTAGTCGCCATATCAGCACAGAGCACTTAGATAATCACGCATGTCTAATGGATTTCAAAATGAATTAGACGACTTTTACCGCCGCCATAACGTGGAACTCAATTGCGCTCCATGGATCTAATCTCCGTCCAAAGCAGCGACATTAAAAGTGCGCGTCTAGTACTGCGAGTTGGAAATGCTTGTTGGTAAAGCGCTTGTTATCTTTATTTAAGCTTCCAGAACAAGTTTAGCCCACAGGCATCAGCATGCAAGAAGTGCATAGATGAATTATTAAATCTTGGCTGATGAAGGAAAACGTCGTTAGCAGTTAATCAAGCGTTCTAGTGGTTCTGACTTGATAAACAAAAATTGGCAGAAAAAGTGCGTGGCCGTACTGGTCGTTTACGTCGTTTAGGTATGGATCTCAAACTGTTGAGCGAACAAAATAGTGGGAAACGCACGATTTCTGAATCTGTATTTGCGTTTGTGCAGAAGTGCGTAGCGGAGATGATCCATTAGGAGGCTCAAGCTCGACTCATCTCGTGATGGGGAAGTTGGCAACACCAGAATCCTTTAGCGTTGGACAAGCACTATTAATGGAAACGATGCAGAAAGTGCGGATGAAATTGGACGAAGAATTTGACGGAGAACAAGAATGCATGTCACGATAGGTGAATTAGAAAAATGAACGTCCTAGAAAGCGATGAAGTCGCTATGGAAAATGAAAACGTCGAAGAAATCGCTGGAAACGCCAACGCCTTTTAGCATGACGGACAAATAATAATGCTGTAGAGCGTAAATTCCGTTCAACCCCAAATTAAACTCGGAAATGGCTGCGCGTACTTTTGATTTAGATGAATTAGTTACCACACTTTCTGGTGGCACGGTGCGGTAACCATCGTTCACAATGGCTGGACGTGTGACAGCATTAATTCCTGATTTGACCCTTTTACATTTCCGCACACAACAGAGGCAGGCTCCACAGGCGGTTCTCGCGATAAAGGTTTGCATGGCTATAAATTGCGTCCGCGTTTGTTACGCGGTATTAGATACCATCACACTTCGCCATCAACGTATTTCTTGCTGGTGTGCGCTCCGCAACAAATTTCGGGTCGTGATAGTTGATTTAAAAACGTTCTCAATCCAAGGTGTCGAATTATCTCAAAATCCAACCGCACCTTTTCACTGAAACCGTGGGCGAACGTCAAGCACGCGTACTCAATTTAAACGAACTTAAAGATAAAATTGGTGATATTGGTGTGCGCAATTTAAACAATATCATTCCATCACCGATTATCACGGCATGATGTTCGATCTAGGCGTATTCCGGAAACGTTTACGTTCAGCATCAGACTCGAGCAAATTTCATAAACTTATCGAAAGTTGTCTTTATACGGTGCTTTCCAGCGCAACTCACACGTTCTTTACGTGACTATTTATTGCGTAGGACTTTAGGTGTGCAGGCAAAGCTTTCCAAGATATGGATAGCGCATTGCGTGAGAACCGTATGACTTTAGAGGCGCGATTAAGGTCACGCAATCAGATCGCGATTTATTCAAACATTTAATTACCGAAACCACCAACTATGTTAAGCTCCGGACTATATGCGTAATGCAAATGAACGCCGTGGCAATATTGAGCCCATTAGGAATCTGGCGCGAGTGGTGACAAAGCAAAGCAGAGCAGAATTTCTATCTCAACATCGTTTAGTTGATTTAAGCGAGAAAGCCGGCAGACTGGCAGAAAATGCACGCACTTTAGTAGTTGATCACCAAAGTGCGGTTGATCAATCTTAACTTAGTGCTAAAATGCTTTCGCGTCACCAAGAAAAATCACGCGTTATCAAGAAGATATTGCAGAACTCACCGAGCGTTTAGAAGAACAAAAATGGCGCTGAAGATGCGAATGACGCGTTAGAAGAAAGCAAGCTCAATTTGAACAAACCGGAAATTGAAATTGGACGCGGCACGAGCTTCAATTAGCAGACTATCAACAAGCATTAGATGCCCAACAAACTCGCGCACTTCAATATCAACAACAAGCCATTGCAGCTCCTTTGGAAAAGCGAAAACATTATGCGGTTTAGCTGGATTTAAGTGTTAAAATGGTAGAAGATTATCACGCAGAGTTTTAAATACATGTTGAAAGTTTGATTTGAAAACCGTGCTTTGAACTCGACACAAATGTCTATTTCTTAAAGAGCAAAACTTCAGTTTGATAAAGCGTACCAACTAGTAATAATATGCAAAATTACAGGGTGAAATGTCTCGTCTTGCGCAAGTGCCAAAGAATTATTACGAATATCCGCTAAAACAGGCACAACAAACGCCACAACTTTCATTAAAATTACATGAACTTATAACGTTACGCACAACAACAAAGTGCGGGTCAAGTTATTTAATGATTTTAATCAACGTGCTAATTTTGTTACAAATCTACAGAAGAATTAGAGGATTATCACCAGAGCAAGCATGTTAATCGAAGATATTTCTGCTGAACTTCAGAACAAGTGGAACTGTTCTACGCTTCCGTTATCAAAACGTGAAAATTTAACCGCACTTATGATGGAAAATGCGCGGTAAAGCCTCAGCATGGCTGACAGCTCAAGCCGTACAGAACGTTTGGAAACAACAAAGTGGCGAGACGTTGTTGGCGCCAAGATGTGATGAATTTTATGCAATCACAACTTGTGAAAGAGCGTGAACTCACGATGCAACGTGATCAACTGGAACAAAAAACGTTTGCAATTGACAAACAAATTTCGTTTAAGTCAGCCAGATGGTTCAGAAGATCCTCGTTTAAATACAAGTTGGCAGAACGTTTTGGTGGGTATTACTTAAGAGCTTTATGATGATGTAACCACTGAAGATGCGCCTTATTTCTCCGCTAAACACCCTTACGCCTGCACGTCATGCTATTGTTGTACGTGATCCACGCTGTGTGTGAACAACTTGCGCAAATTTAGAAGACGTTTGATGATTTGTATTAATTGAAGCGCGATCCCACCGTACGGACGACAGCGTATTATCCGGGCAACAAGAACTTGAGCTAGGTGTTATCGTGCAAGTTTCAGATCGTAACGCTATTCAAGATTCCCTGAACCCACATTCGGGCGCGCACGTGAAAACGTTTAGAAGAATTACAAATTGAACGTGATGAAGTGGTGAACAACATGCCCAAATTATGCTTTTGATGCACAAAATGCCAACGTTTACAATGAACATTTCAGCCAAATTTATTGATCATTTGGCGCTACAAGCTCAGCCAAATCCAGAAGAATTAATGTCTGAAATTAATCATGAACGTAATGAAATTGATCGTGAATTAAACCAATTCTAATAGTGGCGAACAACAATTACGCATTCAATTAGATAATGCAAAAGAAAAACTGCAGTTACTCAACAAGTTAATTCCACAACTAATGTGGGCTTAGCTGGATGAAGACGAATTGATCGTATTGAAGAACGCGTCGTGAGTACTAGATATTGGTAGGCGGCGAATATTTTATCTGTCGTTATGCGTAACGTTGTCGCTACAATTAGAGCCTATAGCCAATAGTTACAAAGTGATCCAGAAATTACGAAGGATTAAAATGAATTAACTCAAGCGATTGAGCGTCAAAACAAGTTCAACAACGTGTATTTGTGCGTTAGCTGATGCTGTACAACGTAAAATGCATTTTGGTTATGCGAAGATGCAGGGCAGGCTGAAACTTGAACTTAACGAAAACTTCGCCAACGTTTAGAACAAATGCAGCTACAGCGAGATACGCAACGTGAGCAAGTTCAATAAAAACAAAGCCAATTTGGCAGAATATAATCGCGGCTGATTCAGTTACAAAGTTCTTACGATAGTAAATATCAACCTTAAATGAATTACTGCGAGACGACACTTTGGCGTGAGAGCCGATGATGGTGCTGAAGAACGCACGTATCCAATGTACGAATTACATCAACAACTGCCGTCAGCGCCGTTCTTGCGTAGCAGCACCGACATAATTGAAAGCGGCGCCGACAACTTAAATCGCCTATTCGTAAAACCGAACGTGATTATAAAACCAACGGTCTAGTTGTAGCAGCGAAAGTGAGTTGCGTGGTTTTACGTTTATCCTGCAACCTGATATGAAACGCCCCAATCGCCGAGAGCTCGCTTATTTATCCGCAGATGAGCATGTTCAATGTCGGATAAAGCATTAGGTGCACAGTACAGCGTGGCAGACAATGAACATCTACGTGATAGCTTAAGAGGTTCGAAGATAGTCGCAAACCTGAAAATAAAGTGGCGGTTCTTTATTGCGGTATCAGCATCTACGTGAACGTAGTATTCGTCAAGACATCATTAAACGGATGATCCGGATTGATGCCATTGACAAATGGAGATTGAGCTTTCTCGTTTAACAGTGAGAATTAACTGGCGTGAGAAAAAATTAAATCAGTTCTGGAAAAGTTGCGAATATTATGCGTAAAACGATTCAGCGAACAAAATCGTATCGTATGTTCTCAACCAAGCGCTATGTGTTTATCATTGCGTTTGGTCAGGTGAAACTGTTCGT